>ERZ773162.1100-NODE-1100-length-23901-cov-4.640946_pt1 | contig 23901 bp, 17 predicted proteins | sample MGYA00511113_ERZ773162 | MGnify/ENA primary metagenome ERZ773162 (study PRJEB29015, sample SAMEA2737807) | human gut metagenome | biome: human gut; feature: human-associated habitat; material: faeces | place: China | collected 2012 ... | reverse complement strand
TGTTATGCCGATTCTTTGCATTGGCGGGTTGAGGAATATGGACGGATGTCTCCCTGCTGCACTGTTAGTTGGTTTGGTAAACGCATTTGGTGCAGTGTATTTGCCTCAGTATTATAATGTACTTCCGGCGGCATTAATGGTGATTTGTATGTTTATTAATCCGCGGGGAATCTTTACAAAGAGGGAGGGACGGTAATGAAAATGTGGAGGTCTCTTTCAAAAGTGAAAAAGGATGCTATTACTGGCGGAGTCATTGTAGTTGCAATGTTTGTTTATTCTCTGTTTGCATCAGATGCGGTTTTGGATTTTATGAGTCGTACGGTAATTATGATGCTGTTTGCTTCGGCTCTTAATATCATTCTGGGCTTTGGCGGTTTAAGACCACTTGGTATGGCCACATATTTTGGTATGGGATCGTATGTATATGTAATCCTGTGCGTGAGAGGCGGTCTGGACAGAACTCTTGCAATTGTGGGAGCGATTGCAATTTCTATGGCAATTTCTTTGTTTATTAATGTATTGTGCCTACGTGCAAATGATGATCTGACCTTTGCGTTTGTAAGCATGGGTATTAACACCCTGCTATTTACCATGGTATATAAAATTCCGTATGTAGGTTCTGATACAGGTCTCACAGGAAATGTGCGTCTTCCCTTTGCAGGAAGTGCCAGTGGTAATTTCTACCTGAGCTTTTTTGTATGCGTGGTTTGTATTATTCTGATTTATCTTTTTTTCCACAGCCCATTTGCAACGGTGTTGAAGGGAAGCCGAGATAACATCGAAAGATTGACCTTTGTAGGCATGAATACCATGCGTGTCAGACTTTGCGCTTGCATGGTTTCCAGCTTTTTTGTTACTATTGCCGGAATTTTATATGCAATGAGAAATATGGGAGCATTTCCGGTTATGTTTTCTACCAATACCTCCACGGAAGGCCTGGTAATGTGTCTGATTGGAGGAATGTACAGCTTTTTCGGTCCTATCTTGGGAGCGGTAATTGTAACATTTATCTCCACTCAGCTATCTATTCTGACCAATTACTATCAGTTCGTACTGGGAGCAATCATTGTTTTGTGCGTATTGTTCCTGCAGGGCGGTTTGCTGCGGGATAAGGTAGAAAAGAATCTGGATGACCCGGTAGAGAAGGGGGCAAAACGAAAATGAGTGAACCGATCTTAAAAGTGGAAAATTTAAATCGTTATTTCGGAGCGCTTCATGCCACCAGAAATGTATCATTTGAAATGGAGGAGGGAGAGGTTCGGGCGATTATAGGACCCAATGGAGCTGGAAAAAGTACATTGATGGATCTGATTACCAACCGGACAACGCCCAGCAGTGGAAAGGTATATTTTCGGGGTGAAGATATTACTGGGATGGCTCCTAATAAAATTGTGCATCGCGGTATGACAAAATGTTTTCAAATTTCAAAGTTATTTAATAATTTGACTGTTTATGAAAATGTTCAGATTGCACGTATTGAAATGAATAAAAAGACATTTAGCCTGTTTCCGGTGCCGGATCGCTATCTAAAAGAGGAAGTGAAATCTTATCTGGCAATGGTGGGGTTGGATGATAAAATGAACGAAGTGGCAGCCTATCTGTCCTATGGTGATCAAAGGCGGCTGGACATAGCGATTGCTCTTGCGATGGATCCGAGACTTTTGATTCTGGATGAGCCGGCAGCAGGTGTAGCCCGTGAGGAAGCATATACCTTGATGCAGCTAATCAGGGATTTGGCGCGACAGAGAAACATGACGATTATTTTTATTGAGCATGATATGGATATTGTATTTAATTATGCAGATGTGATTTCTGTATTGCGGGATGGGGAGCTGATTGCCAGCGGAACGCCAGAGGAGATCAAAAATAATCAATATGTACAGGAAGCATATCTGGGAGGTGGCGAAGCATGATTCTGGAATTGAAAGATGTTCATAGCTACTATGACAAGAGCCACATTTTAAATGGTGTCAGTCTTTCTGTGGCTGAGGGAACTTCTGTTTGTCTTCTGGGAAGAAATGGTGTAGGAAAATCTACTACTATGAAGACGATTATGGGAATGCTGAATCCGAAGGAGCATTGCCGCACAGAGGGGAGCATTACCTTTGAAGGAAAAGAGCTAGTGGGGATGAAAAGCCACTCTATCGCCAGGTTAGGAATTGCTTATGTGCCTCAGGGGCGTCACATTTTCCCAACCCTGACAACGGAGGAAAATCTGAAAGTAGCGGCCAGAGTGGGGGTAGATGGAAATAATAAATGGAATCTGGAATCAGTTTATGAATTTTTCCCCCGCCTTTGGGAAAGAAAGGATTCCAAAGGAGATAAGCTATCAGGCGGTGAAAAACAGATGCTGGCAGTAGCGAGGGGGTTGATGCAGAATCCCAGAATGATGCTTCTGGATGAAATTACAGAGGGGCTTGCACCCATTATTGTAGATCAGCTGGCGGTTATGGTGCAAAACTTGATTGCGGAAGGCGTAACTATTTTAATTGCAGAGCAGAATGTAAAATTTGCTATGAAAGTCAGCGGAGACTGCTATATTCTGGAGCGAGGTGTAATTGTTCATCATCAGGCAACCAAGGAATTGACTCCGGAAACTAGGAAACAATATCTGGGATTATAATAAAGACAATAATAAAAAAGACGAGTTGGATTGAAACTGTACCGACCCCCAAAAGTTAGACCTAAAAATCTAACGATTGGAGGTCGGTACAGTATGAATCGGCTTTTGTTATTTATTTAAATAATACAATTTTATCTCCGGGAAGAAGCATGGTTTCACCGTCAGGAATTAAATTTTCGCTGCCACGTTTAATTAGAGCAATCAAAACATTATTAGGTAGATTCAATGTTTAAATTTTTTTATTACTCCATTTATTAGAATTCGTAATTAATATTTCCATTAGATTCTCATTGCCTGATGGTTCGTAAGATGGCACGCTTAGTATAACGCTATCCTGTACACAGATTACAGTATCTCCATTTGGAACAATAGTATCCCCGGCACGTTTTATCATTATTGAGAATACAATGGAAGCTGCACCTCTTAAACCGGCAAAGGTTGAAAGGAAAATTGCTTTAGAACCGATTGCTTTTGCAGTGGACCATTTAGTGTTAAAACCACCGTAAAACATTATAAAACTAAGAGCCACTGTACAAATCCCTTCAACTACAGTGTAATTAGAAAACTGAATTTTAAATAACCCATCGCAACCAAACAACATTCCTATTCCCATAAAAAGAATAAGTGCCGGTAAGCCAAAACACCCTGAAAATTTATCTGCTAAAATACATAGAAATAGAATTATGGCTACAAAAATAATGTAAATTGTCAAATTATCTCCCCCTTATATTTTTTAGTTTTCAATATACTATCATAAATTTTACATTTAAAGTTTCTATTGGGAAATTTGTTAAATAAATTAAGTCAATGCAAAACTAAACAAAGTAAAAATATGCAAAAAACAAAGTTTTTATGCTAAAATGTTATAGGAAAATATCAGAAAATACTGAAATATTAAAAAATACTGAAATATAAAAAAGTAAATAAGAATCATATAGAAAAATAGCACAAATAATTATATGAAAAATAAAACGAGGAATTAATACATGAAAAAAATTACAATTGGAATTGTGGCTCACGTAGATGGTGGAAAAACAACATTGTCGGAGGCACTTTTATATACAACAGGAAAAATCCGCAAGCTTGGAAGAGTAGACCATAAGGACGCGTATCTTGATACATTTCAAATGGAACGTGACAGAGGGATTACTATTTTTTCTAAGCAGGCAGTTATGGAATACAAAGACATGAGACTGGTTCTCCTTGATACACCGGGGCATGTGGACTTTTCAGCGGAAATGGAGAGAACTTTATCTGTTCTTGATTATGCAGTTTTAGTTGTTAGTGGAAGCGAGGGTGTTCAGGGACATACTGAAACCTTATGGAAATTATTGGACAAGTATCAAGTGCCTACCTTTATTTTTGTAAACAAGATGGACATGCCAAATGTAAGTGGAGATTTTCTTTTGCACGAGTTAAAAGATAAATTTGGAGATGAAATTGTAAGATTTCCAATAGGTGTGGGAACATACGAAGACATAGCAATGTGCAATGAAGATTTGCTGGAAGATTACATGAATGGAGTGGAATTTACAGACAATACTATATCTGAGCTTGTTTGTAACAGAGAGTTGTTTCCATGCTATTTTGGCTCGGCCCTGCAACTTGACGGTATAGAGCAGTTGATGGAAGGCTTATATAGTTACACTTATGAGCCTATATATAATGAAAGCTTTGGGGCAAAAATTTATAAAATAACCAAAGACAACAATAATAACAGACTTACCCACATGAAGATAACAGGTGGTAGTTTAAAGGTAAAGGATCTTTTGACAGGGCAAAACGGTGCAAAAGAGTGGAGTGAAAAAGTAAATGAAATTCGTGTTTACTCAGGAGAAAAATATGACGCAATAGGAGAGGCTTTACCGGGTGATATTGTTGCCGTTACAGGTCTTAATGAAACATATCAGGGAGAGGGATTAGGCTTTGAACATGAGTTTATTGAACCAAGTCTTATACCCGTATTGGCTTATAAAATAATAGTACCAAGTGGAATAAACATTAATCAGGTTTATAAACAGCTTAAGGAAATTGAGGAAGAAGAGCCAACTTTAAAAATCACTTGGAATGAAGAAAAACAGGAATTAACAGCTAATGTAATGGGAGCAATTCAAATAGAGGTTCTGAAAAATATAGTAAAAGAGCGTTTCGACTTAGACATAGAATTTGGTGCCGGCAGTATTTTGTATAAAGAAACAATTATGGAAGCTGTAGAGGGAATTGGTCATTTTGAACCACTGAAGCATTATGCAGAAGTACATCTTCTATTAGAGCCAGGACTTCCAGGTAGTGGTTTAACCTTTAACACAGCCGTAAGTGAAAATTTATTAAGTAAAAACTGGCAAAGATTAATTCTTACACATTTACAGGAAAAGAATCATAGAGGTGTTTTAACAGGTTCACCAATAACAGATATTTCCATTACTTTAATAGGTGGAAAAGCTCATTTAAAACACACAGAAGGTGGCGATTTCAGACAGGCAACTTACAGGGCTGTGAGACAGGGCTTAAAGAAGGCAAAATCAGTTTTGTTAGAACCATATTATGATTTTGTTTTAACAGTTCCACAGGAGAATGTAGGTAAAGCCATGACTGATATTAGCAATATGGAAGGCAACGTAAATCCCCCTGAAACCAAGGGAGATAAGTGTATTCTTACAGGTTATGGGCCGGTATCTACAATGTGGAATTATATAAATGATGTAAATGAATATACTCATGGTTTAGGTTCTTTAACATTGAAATTTAAAGGTTATGCACCATGTCATAATGCAGGTGAAGTAATTGAAAACATAGGCTATGATAGTGAAAGTGACTTGGCAAATCCTACAGGTTCAGTCTTTTGTGCCCATGGTGCAGGTTTTAATGTGCCTTGGAATGAAGTTGAAAATTACATGCACGTAAAATCTTCAATTAACTTAAATGACGTTTTAGATGAAATTAATCAGGTAGAACATAACGTCAAAGTAAATGTTACACACAGGAATAAGTCAGATTCCTATGTAACTGATAAGGAATTAGAGGCTATTTTCGAGAAAACTTTTGGGCCGATTAAACGTAAAAAATATTCAGAAACCAAAGTTAAAACATACAATAAACATACAAAAAAATATAAGGGCAAGGAAAATAATAATTTGCCTGAATGTGTTTTGGTTGACGGCTATAATATTATTTTTGCATGGGATGAACTGAAAAATATTGCCTCGAAAAACATAGATGGTGCCAGAGACAGACTCCTTGATATTATGTCAAACTATCAGGGCTATAAGGATAATACGGTTATTGTTGTATTTGACGCATATAATGTGAACAGACACAAGGAAACAGTTTATAAACATAATAATGTTTATGTTATCTTTACAAAAGCTGCTGAAACTGCAGATATGTATATTGCGAAAACTACCCATAAAATGGCTAATAAATACAGGGTTACAGTTGCAACTTCTGATGCCTTAGAACAGTTAATTATTATGGGGCATGGCGCCCTTAGAATGTCAGCTATGAATTTTAAGGAAGAAGTAGACTTGGTAAATAAGAAGATTTCTGAGAGCATTAATAAAGAATCAAAGTTAGACAATTATTTGCTGAAAGACATTAATATTGATTAAGTAAAGTTATAGTGATTAAGTAAAGTTTGACAAAAGAGATAAATCACCGATTTTGGATTGATTTATCTCTTTATATTTTAATAAGAAAAGACTTTAGAATTTCTTATTAAAAAGTTCAACTAGGAACGCACGCTCCCACGAAATGAAAATAGTTACGCGGCAACATGCATTACGGCTGCATACTATATTTTCGTAACCAGTAGCCAATTTGTAGAACGTAAGCAAGCATCTGTGGACCTGCCATTAACTGACCGTACCAAGGTTTGCCGTAGTCCTTTGGACTTTTAATGAAAGAAGAAAGCTTTTCTTTGTCAATAATATCACGAAGAGCTGAATTAGAATCAAACTCCTCCATTACCATTTGCCCTAAGAGTTTTTCGTAATTAGGATCATAGGTTTTAGGGTAAGGTGTTTTTTTCCTGTAAAGAATTTCGTTAGGTAGATATTTTTTTCCACATTCTACTAACAGACTTTTAGGCTGATTTTTGTAACATTTATATTCCCATGGAACATTGAATACATATTCAAGTATTCGGTAATCAGCAAAAGGAACTCTTGCCTCAAGACCTGAATACATGCTACATCTGTCCATTCGGTTAAGAAGTGTCATCATAAACCATTTAATATTAAGCCAAGTTACCTTTCGTCTTAAAGTTTCTGTTTCGTTTTCTTCTTCTAAAAATTCACATTCATTTACTGAATTTTGGTAGGCGGTTGCCACATATTCATCAATATTAAGCTCATTTATAAAATCATCTTTAAATAAAAAAGTTCGTGCAGACAAATCGTATGACCATGGGAAAGAATTTTGCTCAAGCATTTCTTTACGGTGAAACCAGGGATAGCCACCAAATATTTCGTCAGCACATTCACCGGTTAAGGTAACTTTACATTCTCTGGAAACAAGATTACAAAAATATAACATGGAAGATTCCACATCAGCCATACAAGGCATATCTCTGGCATCAACTGCTTTAAAAAGACATTCTATCTGATTCTTATTATTACATTCTAAATAGTGGTGTTTACTGTGAAGATAGTCCTTCATAATATCCACATAAGGTCTGTCTCTTGTTGTTTGGAAAGAATTTGCCTTGAAATTAATGTTGTTGTCTACAAAATCAAATGAGTAAGTAGCAAGGCTTTTTTCACCAAGATGTTTACTTACAATAGAAGAAACTAAGCTGGAGTCCAAGCCACCTGACAAAAAAGTACAAATAGGTATATCAGAAACCATTTGATTTTTTATACTGTCTTCTATTAAAAAGTTTGTATGCATAACAGTGGCATTGTAGTCATCCTTATGGATTTTGCTTCTAAGTTTCCAGTAACAATAATCTTCAAGAATAATCTTTTTATCTGGTGTTAAATTTATGGTTAAATAATGTCCTGATAATACCTCATGTATATTTTCAAAAACACCATTGCCCGGAGTATGAGCCGGACCTAAACCGATAATCTCACACCAACTGCTTTTATTTAAACGGGGTGTGATACCATAGGCGAAAATCCCTTTTATTTCTGATGAAAAAACAAACTGAGAACCGTCAAAATAATAGAATAATGGCTTAACACCAACATGATCTCTTACAATGGTTAGTTTATTGTTTTCATATATTGCAAAGGCGAAAATGCCGTTTAATTCTTTGAAAATCTTGGGCCCAAATACAAGATAGCAGTAAAGAATTATTTCGGTATCGCTAGTTGTTCTTAAGTCAATGTCATAAGTAGCCAGTTTATTTTTTAATTGATCAGTGTTATAGATTTCTCCGTTATAAGCTATGGTTGCACGTTTTCCGTTATATTTTCTCGTCATAGGTTGGGCACCACCTTTAATATCACGAATGGATAAACGAGTGTGAGCTAAACCACAAAAACCTTCCATAAATATTTCATCGTCATTAGGACCTCTATGTTTGATGGAGTCCCTCATGTTTTTTAGCTTACCTGTGAGAAGCTTGTAAGAATAGTCTTTAAAAACATTATGCTTTAGTTGATAAAAACCAGCAATACCGCACATATAATTCTCCCTTTTTATAAAATAGTAACATGTGGACTTTTGATAACAGGCTGGATTTGGCGTCCAATTAATGCCTTTTCAATTGTGTCTTCAATTAAGTCCACATGCGCAATCATTGAATTTGGTTTCTTTATATAATCATCCTGGCCAAAAGGCACAAAATAAATATTTTTCGTATTTAATAATATTCCTATGTTTTTCAAATTCATACCAAGAGCATCGTTAGTGCTTAAGAAAATAACTAAAGGTCTGTTGTTTCTAAGATGTGCTTTAGCTGCCATTAAAACCGGTGTATCGCTAATACCGTTTGCAAGTTTTGATAGTGTATTACCGGTACAAGGGGCAATTACAAGTATATCAAGCATTGATTTTGGTCCGATTGGTTCGGCAGCGGGGATGGTTGTAATTGGTTCTTTATTGCTGATTTCTTTTGCAAGTTTAAGAAAATCCTTTGATTTTCCAAAGCGGGTGTCTGTAGTTGAAGCGTTATCAGAAAAAATTGTAAAAATATTGGCTTTAGTGTCGGCAAGCCTTCTAAGTTCTTCAAAAACTTTTTTGTAAGTGCAGTAAGAACCGGTAATACCTATACCAATGTTTTTACCAACAAAGTTATGACTCATTTATCTCAGTCCTTTCTAAATATGAAATAATGCTTTTTGCAATTAATTCCCCGGCATTCTTTGACGCTGTAACACCTGGAATGCCAGGGCATGTAATTAAAGATAAATGATTTTTACATGCTAAATCTTTATTAAACCCAAAAGGCTGAGAAGAAACATCGAAAAGAACGGTGTTTTTTGAAAGTGAAGAGTAATGTTTATCTGAAAGTATAGGCTGTGGAACTGTATTTATTATTATGTCAAATTTATTTAGATGTGTATCAAAATCCTCTAATTGTACAGTTTTAAAACCATTAGCCCTAGCACCAATTAAGTGAATTTCCGTATGGTCATAAAAGGTGACTTTGCCACCTAAGGCATTTAATTTTTTGCCAATATTTGTACCACAGTTACCGTAACCTAGAACAAGAATTTCGGAATTCTCAATGGCAAAATCAGTATTTTTTATTATATACATTATTAGTCCTTCAGCCGTTAAAATAGCATTTTTCCAAACTATATCATCTAATTGAAGTGTGTCTACGAATTTGATATTTGTTATTTTTTTACAGGCTGTAGGAATATTTCCACCAAAAACAATTTGGTTCGGTTTTAAAAGTGATAAAAATGTTCTTAGTGGAAAGCTGGAGTAAAAGTCACAGTTAATGAATTTTTTGTTTTTGCAAAAAGGAGTAGAACATACAAGTATATCATCGTTATTAAAATCCATTGTACTTTTTAAATAGGCGTTATAGCCATGAGTTTTAAGGTATTTTAAAATATACTTTTGACGTTTGTCACCGGATAAAATAGCAATAGGTTTCATATTCACCTCCATGATATAAACTATGCAGATTAAAAAATAAAGTGAAAAAAATATAAAAATGTTGTATTATAAAGCAGAGAAAATTGATAATGGAGATAAATTATGGACGAGAAGATTGAACAGTGGAAGAAAGAATTTGAACTAAAGGATTTGAAACTTGTAGGTTACCGAGGTGGTTTCCCTATGATTGAATTCGAAAAAAACAAGTTAAAAAAGGACAATAAAAGGGAAATAGATAAAATTGTCAGAAGGGCAGAAATGTCAGCTGGTATGGAATTGGGAGTAGGTCTTAACTTTAGAAAAACAGCTTTTGTAATAATTAATGAAAATACGGTTGTTGTATGTGGTTATGAGACAATTATTCAGAGAATTTTAGAAAATATATTATAAAATCCATATTTACAAAATGTAATAAATAAAGTACAAAAAACGTCAAAAAAGTTAAAAAGAGAAAAGAGTTTGTAATAAAAATGTAATATTTTATTGACAAACTGTAACAAATGCTGTAATATACTCCTTGCGCAACCAAATTGCGCAGAAAAGGAGTTATATTATGAACAGAGTAAAAGTTGTTACTTGTACAGCACTTATAATATTTAGTTTGGCAATTGTAGCAATACAGGCACAGACATTAACAGTTAATAAAAGTGATAAGCAGGCAAATAACCATACTGAAGTAATTACACAGAACGAAGAGGGGAAAGTTGTTAAAGAATTAAATGAAAACTCAAAACTTTCTGCAAATTTCTTAAACACACAAGAAACAAAACTATTTTTAAATACACAGGAAACAGAAAAGGTTATTATTTCACCAAATACAGGTGTTAGCAAACAGACAGCTACTAAAGCACAGGCGAAGAAAGCTAAAAAGGCTAAAAAACTTAAAGCAAAGAGAGCTAAGGCTAAGAGATTAAAAGCTAAGAAGGCTAAGAAGCTTAAAGCAAAGAAAAAGGTAACAAAGAAGAAAACAAAATTAAGAAGTTTAGGTACTTTTAAAATTACAGGTTACTGCCCATGTTCATCATGTTGCGGTAAGAGCAATGGTATTACTGCATCAGGTAAGAGAGCAACAGCAGGCAGAACAATTGCCGCTGATACATCAAAGTTACCAATGGGAACAAAGGTAGTTATTAACGGTCATACTTACACTGTTGAAGATGTAGGTGGTGGAGTAAGAGGAAATCATATTGATATGTTCTTCAGCTCACATTCAGCTGCATTACAGTGGGGCGTTAGATACGTAGAAGTATTTGTTGCAAGATAGAACACTAAATATATAATTATAAAAAGTTTATTTTTACATTGAATACATAATTAACTGTTGAGTGATTATTTTCTCAAATTTCGGTTAAATTAGTAAACAAGGTGAAGATAAACTTTTTATTATGTACAGCCCATTTATTCTTGAAAACATATTGTATTTAGTGTATAATTTTCTACACTATGGGTTAAAAACAATTATATTCTAAATTAATTACATATTTTATTAAATGGATATGATGAAGTAATAATACTGGAGGCAAAAATGGATAAGGAACACATTAATACAGAAAATAATGAAAAAGTTGAGTCAAGAAACTTCATTGAAATGATTATTGACAAAGATTTAGAAGAAGGAAGATTCGACCATGTTCAGACAAGATTTCCACCTGAACCAAATGGATATCTTCATATAGGACATGCTAAATCAATATTATTAAATTACGGATTAGCAAAAGAATATAACGGAAAGTTTAATATGAGATTTGATGACACAAACCCTACAAAAGAGAAGGAAGAGTTTGTTGAATCAATATTAAAAGATATAAAGTGGTTAGGTGCAGATTGGGAAGACAGACTATTTTTTGCGTCAAATTATTTTGAACAAATGTATGAAGCTGCAGTTAAGCTTATAAAAAAAGGCAAGGCTTATGTTTGTGATTTGTCACCTGAAGAAATTAGAGAATACAGAGGTACTTTAACAGAACCCGGTAAGGACAGCCCTTACAGAGACAGAACTGTCGAAGAGAATCTTGAACTGTTTGAAAACATGAAGAACGGTGTATATAAAGATGGTGAAAAAGTATTAAGAGCCAAAATTGACATGGCAAGCCCTAATATTAATATGAGAGATCCTATTATTTATAGGGTTGCTCACATGACACACCATAACACAGGAGATAAATGGTGCATTTATCCTATGTATGATTTTGCTCATCCAATTGAAGATGCAATCGAAGGGGTTACTCATTCAATTTGTACATTGGAATTCGAAGACCATAGACCATTATATGACTGGGTAGTAAGAGAATTAGAGTATCCAAATCCACCTAGACAGATTGAGTTTGCTAAGTTATATGTTACAAATGTTGTAACAGGTAAGAGATATATTAAACAGTTAGTTGAAGATGGAATTGTTGACGGTTGGGATGATCCAAGACTTGTTTCTATTGCAGCTTTGCGTAGAAGAGGTTTTACACCTGAATCAATTAAGATGTTTGTTGAATTATGTGGTATTTCAAAGAGTAACAGCTCAGTTGACTATGCAATGTTAGAATACTGCATCAGAGAAGATTTAAAAGCTAAGAAACCAAGATTAATGGCTGTTTTAGATCCAATTAAAGTTATAATTGACAACTATCCTGAAGATCAGGTTGAATGGTTTGACGTTGTAAATAATGTTGAATGTCCTGAACTTGGAACAAGAAAAGTACCATTCTGTAAGGAAATCTATATTGACCGCGATGATTTTATGGAAGAGCCACCTAAGAAATATTTTAGATTATTCCCTGGTAATGAAGTAAGATTAATGAATGCTTACTTTGTTAAATGTGTGGATTACAAGAAGGATGAGAACGGTAAGGTAACAGAAATACATGTAACTTACGATCCTGAAACAAGAAGTGGCAGTGGATTTACAGGTAGAAAAGTAAAAGGAACTATCCATTGGGTTTCAGCACGTCATGGTGTTAAGTCAGAAGTACGTCTTTATGAAAACATTGTTGATGAAGAAAAAGGTAAGTTAAATGAAGATGGAACTCTTAACTTAAATCCTAACTCAAAGACAGTATTAACAGATTGTTATGTTGAACCAAACATTGCAGATGTTAAGCCTGAAGATAAATTCCAGTTTGTAAGACAGGGATATTTCTGTGCAGATTTAAAAGACTATACAGCTGAGCATCCTGTATTTAACAGAATTGTATCACTTAAGAGCTCATTTAAGTTGCCAAAGAAATAGAATGGAATTGGTATTAAGATTAATATAAAAAGAATATAAATTAAAAAGAAGTTTTTATTAAGATAGATATTTGGAAAGCAAAAATCGTATATTAATAAAGACTTCTTTTTGTGTAATAAGAAAGGTTCCAAACTTTATATAAAAGTCTGAAACCTTAAAAAGTATCAAAAATAAAAAGAAAAAGCAGGTGAATCTAAAAACAAATTTTCTAATTATGTTTTATAGATCATTTAATTCATCTGTAAGCAAATCATCATCTAAATCATCGCCATCAGAATCTTCTTCATATAAGTCGCCCTGTTCTTTTGAGTCAACTGTAACATCATCTTCAGTAACGAAATCGTCTTCTGTTACATCCTGATCAGTAAAGGCATCTTCCAAATCGTCTTCATCAAAAAGATTATCATCAATATCGTTGAGATGTGATGAAGAAGTAGAAGTCATCTTGTCGATTGTATTGTTAATTGTATCTGTTACTTTAGTTGCAACATTGCTAATCTTTTCTTTTGTAGCATCGATTTTATCTTCGCCAACTTTGCTTACAGCCATTTCGCGAAAATCTTTTGCCTTTTCACTTGCAATGTCAGCAGCTTCGTAAGCTTTTTCCTTTACCTGACTAGCTTTATCTTTAATAATATTAACATTGTCTTCTCCAAGCTTTTCAGATACGGTATCCTTAATCTTTTCAGAAGTGTCAATAATCTTATCTGCTGCACTATCAGCAAAATTCTTAACTTTTCGTTTGTTAATTGTAATTATAACCTTAGTAGAATCTCCGTTGTCATCAGTTGCAACATCAAATGCTTTTGAATCGTCAAAATCTTCAAAAATATCTTCGTCAATATCTTTTTCTTCCTTGCGTTTCTTCACATATAATGCACCACCAACAGCGGCTCCGGTAACTGCTGCTGTTCCAAATAATTTTTTTAAAAATCCCATATCTAAACCTCCAATTATTGTTCTAAATATATTTGTATTAGTCGTTACAAATTTTCTTTAATTATAATACGAAACTGCCACAAAATAAAGTAAGAATATATATTTAGTATAAGCTTTTTTTCATGATATATTAATTGGTAAATGATTCTATTGAATCTGATAATTAAAAATGTTAGGCTAGTGTTATTATGAAATACAATAGGAGAAAAAAATGAGAATATACCAGCAAAAAAATAATACAATTATAGAGGGAATAAATGATTTTAATTTGGAACAGACTTTAGAATGTGGTCAGTGTTTTAGATTTTATAAGCAAAATGATAATGAATATGTAGTTGTTGCCTATGAGAAATTAATACATGTAAAACAGGAAGATGATAATTTGATTTTCTTCAATAATTCTATAGAAGAAGTCGAAAATATTTGGATTGATTATTTTGATTTGAAACGTGATTATGGAAAAATCAAAAATTTTTTATTGCAAAATGACAAAAAACTGGAACCTGCAATAAAGGAAAAATATGGCGTTAGAATTTTAAATCAACAGTTTCATGAAATGCTTATATCTTTTATTATTTCCCAAAATAAACAAATCCCCCATATTAAACAGCTTGTAAAAAAAATTAGCGAAAAATATGGAAATTATCTGGGTACCATAAACAATGAAAAATATTATTCATTCCCATCACCAAGGGTTCTTGGAACAATAACGGAAGAAAGATTTAGAGAAATGAAAACAGGTTTCAGGGCACCATATTTGGCTGATGCAGTAGAAAAGCTTAGTAGTGGCTATTTATGTGAGAAAACTTTTAAGAATTTAAATGAAGAGCAGGCACGAAAAAAACTAATAGAAATTAAAGGTGTTGGTGAAAAGGTCGCCAATTGTGTAATGCTTTTCTCACTTGGCTACAGAGATGCTTTTCCAATTGATGTATGGATAAAAAGAATTATGGAGTCAGTTTATTTCAATGGTGAAGATACATCTAAGGAAAGGATTGCTGAATTTGCCAGAGAAAAATACGGAGAATACGGTGGCTATGCCCAACAATATTTATTCTGTTTTGGCAGAGATAACAAGGTAGGAAAATAAAAATGTAACAGTTTTGTTAATTTTTTATTATTTGGGTTGCATTTAATAAGAAAAGTGATAATATATGTATTAGTGATTAGCACTCATAATTAAAGAGTGCTAACAAAACATAAAAAAGCAGGTCTAGAACCTATGAATATAACATATGGAGGTAACAAAATGAAATTAGTACCATTAGCAGACAGAGTAGTATTAAAACAGTCTACTCCTGAAGAAAAAACAAAGTCAGGAATTATTTTAACAAGTCAGACACAGGAAAAACCACAGCAGGCAGAAGTTGTTGCAGTTGGTCCCGGTGGATTAGTTGATGGAAAAGAAGTAACAATGCATGTTAAAGTTGGGGATGTTGTTATCTTTTCAAAATATGCAGGCAATGAAGTTAAATTAGATGATGAAGAATACATTATTGTAAAACAGTCAGACATACTTGCAATAGTTGAATAATTTTTATAGGAGGCATTTATTATGGCAAAGGAAATTAAATATGGAGCAGAAGCAAGAAAGGCTCTTGAAGCAGGTGTAAATCAGTTAGCAGATACAGTAAAGGTAACACTTGGACCAAAAGGAAGAAACGTAGTTTTAGATAAATCATTTGGGGCACCACTTATTACAAACGATGGTGTAACAATTGCAAAAGAAGTTGAATTAGAAAATGCTTTTGAAAATATGGGAGCACAGATTGTAAAAGAAGTTGCAACAAAGACAAATGATGTTGCAGGTGATGGTACAACAACAGCTACAGTTTTAGCACAGGCAATGATTAACGCAGGTATGAAGAATTTAGCTGCAGGTGCTAACCCAATTATTCTTAGAAAAGGAATGAAGAAAGCTACAAATTGTGCAGTTGAAGCAATCGCTGACATGAGCAGTGTTGTAACAGGAAAAGAACAGATTGCAAAGGTTGCTGCAATTTCAGCAGGTGACGAAGAAGTTGGTAACATGGTTGCAGATGCAATGGAAAAAGTTTCAAACGACGGTGTTATTACAATTGAAGAGTCAAAGACAATGAAAACTGAACTTGATTTAGTTGAAGGTATGCAGTTTGACAGAGGATATATTTCAGCTTACATGGCAACAGATATGGAAAAGATGGAAGCAACATTAGAAGATCCATATATTTTAATTACAGATAAGAAGATTTCTAACATTCAGGAAATCCTTCCTGTACTTGAACAGATTGTACAGTCTGGTGCAAAACTTTTAATTATTGCTGAAGATGTTGAAGGTGAAGCTCTTACAACACTTATCGTAAACAAGTTACGTGGTACATTTAATGTAGTAGCTGTTAAGGCACCTGGATATGGTGACAGACGTAAGGAAATGTTAAAAGATATTGCTATTTTAACAGGTGGTCAGGTTATTTCAGATGAACTTGGTTTATCTCTTGCAGAAACTAAAATTGAAGATTTAGGTAGAGCAAAATCTGTTAAGGTAACAAAAGAAAATACAATTATTGTTGATGGCCTTGGAGCATCAGAAGAAATCGAAGGAAGAGTTGGTCAGATTAAGGCTCAGCTTGAAGAAACAACATCGGATTTCGATAAAGAAAAATTACAGGAAAGACTTGCAAAATTAGCCGGTGGTGTTGCAGTAATAAGAGTAGGTGCTGCTACAGAACCAGAAATGCAGGAAAACAAGTTAAGAATGGAAGATGCTTTAAACGCAACAAGAGCAGCTGTAGAAGAAGGAATTATTGCAGGTGGCGGATCTGCTTATATCCACGCTTCAAAGAAAGTAGCAGAATTAGTTGATTCACTTGAAGGTGATGAAAAGACAGGAGCTTCAATTATTCTTAAGGCTCTTGAAGCACCATTATTTACAATTTCTAAGAATGCAGGACTTGAAGGTTCAGTTATTGTAAATAAAGTAAGAGAATCTGAACCAGGAACAGGTTTTGATGCACTTAACGGAAAATACGTTAAGATGGTTGACGCCGGAATCCTTGATCCTGCTAAGGTTACAAGAAGCGCTTTACAGAACGCAACAAGTGTGGCAAGTACATTACTTACAACAGAATCCGTTGTTGCAAACATAAAAGAAGATGTTCCTGCTATGCCAGCTAACCCTGGTATGGGAATGGGCATGTAATTTGTGAAATTTGCCCCTGGAAATTTTAGGTCTGGAATTTTTATTAGAAATTGTACTAGTATTTTCGATTGCAGTGTGATATAATTATTAAAAATTATAAACCTTTACAACAAAAGGGGAGTAGTTGCATGTTTTACATGTTCTGGTTTTCGTCAGTACGTTCATAATTGAACCGGAGACCAGAGAACTAACGAGATTTAGTTGAACGAGACTTTTTGTGCATTATTTTTGATGCACAAAAATCTCGTTCTTTTTTATTTACAATGAATTCCAAGGGAATTCATTGTAAATAAAAAAGAAAAATGCAAATATTAGCAAGGAGGTTCCCATGGAAAATTATAAAAAAACAAAACAACAGCTAAAAGAACAATTTGGAACGCTAAATGGTCTAACATCAAAAGAAGCAGAAGAAAAACTAAACTCTCTTGGAGAAAATATATTAGAACAAACAGAGAAGAAAAACTTTTTTAAAATATTCTTAGACCAGTTTAAGGATTTACTTGTTATTATTCTGATTATTTCGGCGCTTATTTCATTAGCATCGGGTAATGTGGAAAGCACTATTGTAATTTTGGTAGTAATAATTTTAAATGCAATTTTAGGTACTGTTCAATATTTTAAAGCTGAGAAATCTCTTGATGCCTTACGAGAATTATCATCACCTGTGTCTAAAGTAATTAGAAATGGTGCGAAAATGGAAATTCCTTCAAAAAAGATTGTGCCTGGTGATATTTTAATATTGGAAGCAGGAGATATGGTGCCTGCTGATGGCAGAATAATAGAGAATTATTCTTTACAGGTAAATGAAAGTTCTCTTACAGGCGAATCTTTAAATGTGGATAAGGCAGATATAGTTTTACAGGATGAAACTCCACTTGCAGATAGAGTGAACATGGTGTATTCAGGAACATTGGTAACTTATGGTAGGGCAAAAGTTATTGTCACAAATACAGCCATGGACACAGAAATTGGTAACATTGCTTCCCTTATGAATGACACCAAAAATAAGAAAACGCCTTTACAGATAAGCATGGATAATTTTAGCAAAAAACTAGCACTTGTAATTATGGGAATATGTGGTTTTGTTTTACTTCTTAGTTTAATTAGAGGACAGGCATTACTTGACTCGCTTATGTTTGCTGTAGCACTTGCAGTAGCAGCGATTCCAGAGGCACTAACATCTATTATTACAATTGTTCAGGCAATGGGAACAAGCAGAATGGCAAAAGAAAATGCAATAATAAAGGATTTAAAAGCTGTTGAAAGTTTAGGTTGCGTGTCTGTTATCTGTTCAGATAAAACAGGTACTTTAACACAGAATAAAATGACAGTAGAAGATATTTATGTAAATAATAAAATCCTAAAACCTGAAAATTGTTCCTGTGATAATTTAACAGAAAGATTTTTAATTTATAATGCAATACTTAACAATGACTCAGAAATTTCAACTGAAAAAAATATTGGTGATCCAACAGAAACCTGTTTATTAGAAATGGTAGAAAGAGCTAAAGTTTTAAAAAATGAAACTTATGTAAGTCTTAGAAATAAATTTCTAAGAGAAGAAGAAAATCCTTTTGACTCTACAAGAAAAATAATGAGCTCTCAGTATGAGATTGATAATAAAAAGATTGTTTTCACAAAAGGGGCAGTAGATGTTTTAATTAATAAAATTAAAGGCATTAGTTTAAATGGTAAAGTAAAAGACATAAAAGAGTCAGACATAGAAAACATATTAGAAACTAATTATAATTTTTCAAAAAATGGTTACAGGGTTTTAGCTTTTGGATATAAAGAAATTTACAAGGAAGAGAACTTAAGTTTTGAGAATGAAGAAGATTTTGTATTTTTAGGTTTGATTTCAATGATGGATCCACCAAGAACAGAATCAAAGGATGCTGTAAAGCATGCAAAAGAAGCCGGCATAAAACCAATAATGATTACCGGTGACCATAAAGAAACAGCAAGAGCCATTGCAGAGAAAATCGGTATTTATAATGAAAATGATTTGGTTATGACAGGGGAAGAACTTGACAGAATTAATGACAAAGAACTAAATGATAAAATCAAAAAAGTATCAGTATATGCAAGGGTATCACCTGAAAATAAAATCAGAATTGTTGACGCTTGGCAAAGACAGGGGAATATTGTGGCAATGACAGGTGACGGTGTAAATGACGCACCTGCGTTAAAAAAAGCAGATATCGGAATTGCAATGGGAATTACCGGCACTGAAGTTTCAAAAGATGCATCATCAATGATTCTTGCAGATGATAACTTTGCCACAATTATCAAAGCTGTTTCTAATGGTAGAAGTGTTTATAGAAATATTATTAATTCAATATTGTTCCTTTTGTCAGGGAACTTAGCTGCAATTATTGTTGTATTAATATGTTCATTGCTTAATTTAGATGTACCATTTAAGCCGGTTCATTTATTGTTTATTAATTTGTTGACAGATTCCCTACCGGCATTGGCAATTGGTATGGAAAAAGTAGATGAATCATTATTAAAAAGTAAACCAAGAAATCCTAAAAAGGGAATTTTTACGCAGAAATTTACAAAGGAACTTTTACTTTATGGTTGTTTAATTTCTATAGTAACTTTTGCTGGCTTTTTAATGGGGGATAGGACTTCGTCGTTAAAGGCAAGTACAATGGCATTTGCAGTATTAACATTGGCAAGATTATTTCATGGGTTTAACTGTAGAAGTGATTTATCAATTGTAAAAATAAAATTAGGAACAAATAAATGGATTATTGGAGCATTTGCAATAGGTGTAATTTTACTACTGGGAGTTTTAACTATTCCGCCATTAAAGACAATGTTTATGATTGAAAATTTAGATATAATGGAATTAGTGAAGATTTTAGCTTTAGCGTTTTTACCAACTTTAATAATCCAAATTAAAAAGAGTATATGTGATCTTTTTCGAAAATAGATAAAAATTTTTGGTGATTTTTAATAATATAAAAAACATTATTTGTACACATTGTTTAAAAACGTTTTTTTGTTTGGAATAGTAAAACTATTATGATAAAATTACATTAAATTTCGGAAAAAGGAGCGATGAGAATGAACACAATTAAGAAAAATGTAATTTCGTTTGTTTTAGTTATGGCATTAGTATTAACAAGTGTAACGGTTATGCCGGTTAGCGGAGCAACTAATGTTACAACTATTTCAAATTTGAAATTTGCAAAAAATCATGACGGTTCATGTACAATTACATGGAACAAATTAGATGGTGGTTCTTATAATATTTACAAGGCAAGCAGTAGATTTGCCAAATATGAAAAAGTAGGAACATCTTCTGATGCAAGTTACAATGACAAAGATTATAATGGTGAATATTACAAGGTTTCATTTGTAAAGGATGGAAAAGAATATACTTTGTCTAAGTCAACATCTTATGAAATTGAGACGTTTGGATATAACACAGCAATATTTGAGGACACTGATAATACAACAGAAGTTCAAAAATATATTGATAACGTTTATAAGACAACAGAGGCAGGTCAGTTTATCTCTGACAGATATGCAATGATGTTTGCACCTGGAACATACAGCGACAATCTTAATGTTAATGTAGGTTTTTACACACAGGTTGCAGGTATGGGAATATCACCCAAAGATACAACTTTAGGCAACATTACATGTAAAGCTGAATGGATGAAGGGCAAGAAATATGATGGTTCAGTTAATTACAATGCTTTATGTAATTTCTGGAGATCTGTTGAAAACTTAACAACTACAAATCAGACAACAATGTGGGCTGTTTCTCAGGCAACATCAATGAGAAGAATGAATATTAAAGGCAATTTAAACTTACATCATGAAGGTGGATATGCCAGTGGTGGTTTTCTTGCAGATTCAAAAATCGCAGGTAGAAAGTACACATATAAAGACCGTAAAACAGGAAAAGATGTAGTTGCAGAAGCTGGTGTATCAGGTGGCTCACAGCAGCAATGGTTATCAAGAAACGTTGAAATGAACAAGTGGGATGGAAGCGTTTGGAACTATGTTTTCGTTGGTTGTGAAGTTAAGCCATTACTTGGTACAAACGCAGAAGTTAAAAACGGTCCTGATGGTGAATGGCCATATTTAGCTTACACAAAAGTTACAAAGACTCCGGAAGTTCAGGAAAAACCATTCTTAACTGTTGACAAAAACGGTGAATATAGAGTATTTGTTCCTGAGTTACGCAAGGATGCAACAGGTGTTTCATGGGATGGAGATGAAATCAAAGGTGAAACAATTAGCTTAGATAAATTTTATGTTGCAAAACCTGGTGATACAGCAGCAAAAATTAATGCTGAAATTAAAGACGGAAAGAATTTAATTTTAACACCTGGTATTTATGAAATCAGTGAACCTATTACAATTACAAATGAAAATACAGTTGTATTAGGTCTTGGTTATGCAACTCTCAAACCAACTAAAGGAAATCAGTGTATGACTATTGCTGACGTTAAAGGCGTTAAGGTTGCAGGTGTTTTATTTGATGCAGGAAGAAATAAATCAAGTACTTTATTAACAGTTGGTACAGAAAAGAATACTAATGATAATTCTGATAATCCAATTTGCTTAATTGATACTTTCTATAGAGTTGGTGGAGCTGACAGCACACCAGGTAAAACAACAAATTGTGTTGTAATTAACAGCAATAATGTTATCGGTGATAACTTCTGGATTTGGAGAGCTGACCATGGTGCAGGCGTAGCGTGGGACAAGAATACTGCAGATACAGGTGTAATCTTCAATGGTGATAACATTACAACTTATGGATTAATGGTTGAGCATTTCCAGAAATACCAGACTGTATGGAATGGTAACGGTGGAAAATGTTATATGTATCAAAGTGAATTACCATACGATATTACAAGCCAGAGTGTATGGAATGCACCTGGTACATACGGATATGCAGATTACAAGGTAAATAGCAATGTAACAAGCCATGAAGGCTATGGTATTGGTATTTACTCATGTTATCAGAAAGCACAGTGTTACTTGAAGTCAGCTGTTGAATGTCCAAATACTGCAAATGTTAAATTTACAAATGTTTGTACATATAGTTTAGTCGGTAATGGCGGTATTGATTACGCTATTAACAAAGCAGGCTACGGAGTTTATGGAAGTGGTAACATGTGTAAGGTTTTATCTTATGTAAATGGAAAAGCACAGTTAGATAAAACTTATGAAAAAGCAAGAAAAGGAATCTATGAGAACCATATTCAGATTTCAGGAGATTTTGATTATGATTCAAATATGCAAAGAGTTTATACAAAAACTTACACAGGAAAGAATATTACTCCTAAGGTTGTAGTAACTGTTGATGGCTTGAAGTTAAGAAACGGTGTTGATTATACTGTTAAATACACTAACAACAAAAATATTGGTAATGGAAAAATTACTATTACAGGTATAAATGCATACAGAGAGTCTACAACATTTACATTAAAGATCAGACCAGCTAAAGCAAAAGTAGCAAAGAAAAAAATTACTAAGAAAAAAGCTACATTAAAGCTATCAAAGATTCTTGGGGCAACAGGTTATGAAGTTTCATACTCAACAAAGAGTAACTTCAAGAAGAAAAATACTGTTACAAAGAAAACAAAGAAATTAAAAGTAACAGTTAAGAGAACAAAGAAAATGCCTAAGGGTTATATAAGAGTTCGTGCTTACAAGAAAGTTGGTAAGAAGTATTACTACGGTAAGTATAGTAAGAAAATTAGAGTTAAATAATAAATTGTTAATAATAAAAAATATATATTCAGTGCTTGATTACCAATTCAATAACAGGTTATAGTTTAGTTAAACTGAAGGATTGAAAGGAAATCATAGCTAAATAATTCACAGTAAATAATAAAAGTATCAGTCAGATATTTTAGATGGAAAATCCGTTTAAAATAGACCACTGATACTTTTTTATTAGCCAAAGTTAAAACAGTGTGCTATAATCGACTTTAAAAGCAACATATTAGAGGTGATATAAATGGCAAAGAGCAAAAGACTATCAGATGACATTGCTGATGTGATTTTGTCTATGATAACAGTAGAAAAGAAATATAATCCAGGCGATAAGTTGCCAAATGAAATGGAATTATCTGAGCAGTTAGGCGTAAGCAGAATCACATTAAGGGAAGCCATTAGAATTTTAGTAACAGCAAATGTTTTAGAAATAAAAAGAGGAAAAGGAACATTTGTTAAAGAAGATTTTAAGCAATATACATTTAAAGGCTTGGAAGTAGGTTCAACAGCGAAGGTAGGTTTAAATGATTTATATGAAATGCGTTTGATTTTCGAACCTGAAGTAGCATATTATGCAACATTAAGAGCAACAGAAAAAGAGATTGAAAGAATACTGTCTATTTCTGAAAAAATTGAAAAGCTTATTAGAAAAGGCATCGATTATGAAGAAGAAGAAAAGGCATTCCATTGCTCCATAGCAAAAGCTACACATAATGAATTTATAAATCAACTGGAGCCTGTCTTACAACAGTCAATCCAAAAAGGTGTTTATATTTATGAACATGAAAATTTGGAAATGGAAGAAATTTTGTCTGATCATAAATTAATAACAGATTTTATGAAAAACAGAAATCCTGAGGGTGCAAAAAACGCAATGAAGGTTCATATTATTCATGCAATAGAGCGTTTGGGATTAGACAATAAATAAATAAATAAATTGGGGAAATTTTAAAGAGAGCAGACAACGTTGTTGACATAAGACAACTAAAGGAATATAATACCAACATAGACAAAGATAAATAGGAGGTTTTATTATTATGTCAGAAGCAAGAATTTTTTATCAGGAAGATTGCAACTTATCATTGTTAGATGGAAAGAAGATTGCAATCATCGGTTATGGTAGCCAGGGACATGCACATG
>ERZ773162.1094-NODE-1094-length-24024-cov-3.710209_pt1 | contig 24024 bp, 22 predicted proteins | sample MGYA00511113_ERZ773162 | MGnify/ENA primary metagenome ERZ773162 (study PRJEB29015, sample SAMEA2737807) | human gut metagenome | biome: human gut; feature: human-associated habitat; material: faeces | place: China | collected 2012 ... | reverse complement strand
CAGCCAAGGCGAGAATGGTAGAAAAGTTTGACGAGAAGAACAAGAAGAAGTAAAAGACGGGGGTGTCTGATATGGAAAGTATTGAGGTTTCCGCAAAAACAATCGAGGATGCGGTTCTGGAAGCTGCCCTCCAGTTCATTGTAGCTCAGGCCTGGCTTGGACAGATCTACCGGGCAGATAGAGCAGAGAATGTAGCTGTAAACCTCATCAGAGGCATCCTCCATCTCAATGCCGTCGGAAGTCTTTCCCGGGATATCATAGGCATCGTGGATCAGCAGGATCAGATAGTTGCCCACATAATCGTAATTCTCAATGATGCGGTCATAGAACGCGTCTAAAAGTGTGTCATTCTGCAGGCGGCTGTTGCGCAGCTTTAATAGAAACTCATGAGGACCACCCTCCTCCTCAGCTGCCAGCGGAAATTCCAGGTTAATGAGGTTTTTCCCCAGTGTACCGGACAAATTTTTTCGGAGCAGTTCAAAATACTTGAACATATCCTCTTCCGGGAGGGATAAAAAGGCCTCTTTAAAATCTGCTTTTTTATTCTTTTCGCCGTCCACATAGCAGCCGCAGATGCGGGAGATGGAGCAGTTGGCCGGGGTAAATTGGCGTTTGATCTCAGCAATTTCTTTTTTTATCATAAGGCAGATCTCCTTTGTATACATGGTAAATCGTGAATCTGGACTCTTATTTTATCACAGAAACGGATTTAGATAAAGGGGAAGTCAGAGCATCGGTAAAATCTGTCTGCTGTTTGCAGAACATGCGAACAGTAGACGAAATAGGGCAGCTATGGTATAATTCAAAGATAGGCGGCAGCTAAAAGCTGGCCGACAGCGGCAGATCCGTTCGGATCTGATAAGGAGAAAACGTATGAAAGAGAACATAAAAGTCCATGGGCAGCTAAAAGGGTATTTGAGCTGGCCCCTGCTTCTTTCCGTGTTTATGGTCTGCGCCAACATCGCGGCCGGGTGTGTCAGCCGCATTGGCGGTCTGGTCATGATCCCTTTCACGATCAGTTATCTGGGCGTTGCCATGTGGATCTTTTTTTACAGCAAAAAAAGAATCCTGGGCGGTCTGGTAGACTTTTCTGCGGAATATGCATGGATTCAGAAGCAGCTGCTTACAGGACTGGCCCTGCCTTACGCACTGGCAGATGAAGACGGCAGGATTGTCTGGGCCAACGATGAATTTCAGGCGATCACCGCCCTGGAAAAAGGAAACTGGAAGAGTTTGCTTACCATGTTCCCGGAAGTCACAAAAGATGATCTGGCAACCGATGAGGATCCGGTCAAGGTGCATACCGTGTTTGGAGAGCGTCGGTTCCGTATGGAGCTTCAGCCAATCTATGTGAGCAGCTCGGAACAGGAGGAAATTCAGGCGGTCATCAGCCGCCAGAAGCTTCTGGCTGTGTATTTGTTTGATGAAACCGAGATTCTGCGGTGTCGTCAGCAGATCACAGATGAAAAGATGGTAGCCGGTATCATCTATCTGGATAACTATGATGAGGCACTTGAGAGCGTGGAAGAGGTGCGCCGTTCTCTGCTGACTGCTTTGATCGATCGTAAGATCAATAAATATATCGGTGCGGTAGATGGTATCTTAAAAAGCATCGAGAAGGACAAGTATTTCTTCGCTGTGAAACAGAAATATATGGAGCAGATGCAGGAGGAACGATTTTCTATCCTGGAAGATGTTAAGACGGTTAACATTGGCAATGAGATGGCGGTTACCTTAAGTATTGGTATCGGCATGAATGGGGACAGCTATGCGCAGAATTATGATTCTGCCCGTGTAGCCATTGATATGGCACTTGGACGGGGCGGAGACCAGGCAGTTGTGAAGGACGGGAGCCGCATTCAGTATTACGGCGGAAAGTCCCAGCAGCAGGAGAAATCTACCCGTGTTAAGGCCCGTGTCAAGGCTCATGCCATGCGGGAACTTATGGAGACCAAGGATCGCATCCTGATCATGGGACACAAGTTAAGTGACAGTGATGCATTTGGTTCAGCCATCGGTATTTACCGTATCGCGACTGCGCTGAATAAGAAGGCGCATGTGATTATTAACGAAGTCACCACATCAGTCCAGCCGATGATGAATCGCTTCCTGGACAATCCGGATTATCCGGAGGATCTGTTTCTGACCGGCGCCCAGGCGGCAGAACTGGTGGATGCCAGTACCATGCTGGTAGTTGTGGATGTAAACCGGCCCAGTATCACCGATGCGCCAGAGCTTTTGAAGCTGGTGAAGACCATTGTCGTGATGGATCATCACCGTCAGAGCAGCGAGGTGATCAGCAATGCAGTGCTTTCCTATGTAGAGCCGTATGCGTCTTCCGCCTGTGAGATGGTAGCGGAGGTGTTGCAGTATATCGCAGACGGTATTAAGATCAAGGCAGCAGAGGCAGATGCCATGTATGCAGGTATCGTGATCGATACCAACAACTTCACCAATCAGACAGGTGTGCGTACCTTTGAGGCTGCAGCATTTTTGCGTCGGAACGGAGCGGATGTAACCCGCGTACGCAAGCTGTTCCGGGATGATATGCAGGATTATAAGGCAAGGGCAGCAGCTATCTCCTCTGCGGAGATCTACAGGGAGGCATTTTCTATCGGGGTATGTCCGTCGGAAGGACTTCCGAGCCCGACCATTGTCTGTGCCCAGGCGGCCAACGAGCTGCTTGAGATTAAGGGTATCAAGGCTTCCGTGGTCATGACAGAGTATCATGGCCTGATCTATTTAAGTGCCCGCTCCATAGATGAAGTCAATGTACAGGTTATGATGGAGAAGCTAGGCGGCGGCGGACATCGTACCATTGCCGGAGCACAGCTTTCCGGTATCAGTATGGAGGAAGCCAAAGACCGTGTGAAAGCGGTTATTGATGAGATGTTACAGAAGGGAGATATATCATAATGGAAATTGTATTATTAGAGGATGTTAAGGCTTTAGGAAAGAAAGGCCAGATTGTAAAAGTCAATGACGGATATGCAAGAAACTTTATCCTGCCGAAAAAGCTGGGTGTTGAGGCAACTTCCAAGAACTTAAACGACTTAAAGCTCCAGAAGGCAAACGCTGAAAAGGTAGCAGCAGAGCAGCTGGCAGCAGCAAAAGAGCTGGCAGAGAAGATTGAGAAGCTTACCGTAACTCTTAAGATGAAAGCTGGCGAGGGCGGCAAGGCATTTGGTTCTGTATCCAGCAAGGAGATTGCAGCAGCGGCAGCAGATCAGTTAAAACTGGACATCGACAAAAAGAAACTGGTTCTTCCGGAGCCGATCAAGACCTTCGGAAACCACGAGGTTCCGGTAAAACTCCACAAAGATGTGACTGCAAAATTAACGGTCAAAGTAACGGAGGCGTAAGGTTTTATGGATGAGGCATTGATGAAGCGTGTGCTTCCACACAGTGTGGAAGCAGAGCAGTCGGTAATCGGCTCTATGTTGATGGACAAGGATGCCATCATTGCCGCATCGGAAATCATCACAGCTGCAGATTTTTACCAGCAGCAGTATGGCGTCATGTTTGAGTGTATGGTGGAGCTGTTTAATGAGGGTGCCCCGGTAGATCTGATCACTTTGCAGAACCGCCTGAAGGAGAAGGATGTTCCGCCGGAGGTCAGCAGTCTGGAGTTTGTGCGGGACATTATTACCACGGTTCCGACCTCAGCCAATGTTCGTTCCTATGCGAATATTGTGTACGAGAAATCAGTGCTGCGAAAGCTCATCAAGGTCAATGAGGAGATTGCTAACACCTGTTACGCCGGTAAGGAGCCGCTGGAACAGATTCTGGCAGGAACCGAAAAGACGATTTTCGACCTTCTCCAGAACCGAAATTCCGGTGATTTTGTGCCGATCCGCCAGGTGGCGTTGAATGTTCTGGAAAAGATTGAGACGGCTTCCAAGAGCCAGGGAACGGTAACAGGTATCCCGACTGGCTTTATTGATTTGGATTACAAGACATCCGGCATGCAGCCTTCGGATCTGGTATTGATTGCGGCGCGTCCATCTATGGGTAAGACAGCGTTTGTCTTAAATCTGGTAGATCATGTGGCAGTCCGAAAGGGACTTCCATGCATGATCTTCAGCCTGGAGATGTCCAAGGAGCAGTTAGTCAACCGTATGCTGGCCATGGAGTCCAATGTAGATGCACAAAAGCTGCGTAACGGTAACCTGACAGATTCTGACTGGGATGCGGTCGTGGAAGGTATCGGCGTCATCGGTAATTCCAAGATGATCATTGATGACACACCGGGTATTTCCATTACTGAATTGCGTTCCAAGTGCCGGAAGATGAAACTGGAATACGGCCTGAGCATGGTCATCATTGACTATCTGCAGCTGATGACAGGAAGCGGCGGCAAGAGCAGCGAAAGCCGTCAGCAGGAAATTTCCGAGATTTCCCGATCCTTAAAAGCACTGGCACGAGAAATCAATGCGCCGGTTATTGCTCTGTCGCAGTTAAGCCGTGCCTGCGAGACGCGAACCGACCATCGGCCGATGCTTTCGGATCTGCGTGAGTCCGGAGCAATTGAGCAGGATGCCGATGTGGTCATGTTCCTGTATCGCGACGATTACTACAACAAAGATACTGATACTCCGAATATCGCGGAGGTAATCATAGCCAAACAGCGTAACGGTCCGATTGGAACCGTGAACCTGCTGTGGCAGCCGGAATTTACCAAGTTTGTGAACCTGGCAAAGTAAAACTAGATCTAAAATTTCGAAAGACGGGCAGAAATGCAGAGCGCGCAGAAATGCGAGCTCGGTGTTTCTGCCTGTCTTTCTGCATTTTTATTGGGAAAAAGAGATGAATATTTTGATGGAGTAGTAATATTTGCGAAAATTTAAATAATCGGGTCTAATTATAAAGTGCATAAAATGTCTGCGAAATGTAAAAATTAGACCTAAAATTGTTGAAAATGCATAAAATGTGGGGTGGTATTTTAAAGAAAATGAACATGGACAACGGATGCAAGAGTGTATATAATAAACCCAGATAGCAAATTAGATCTAATTCAAAACGCGAACAATATTTTACAAATTAAAAGGAGAGGAATTATGAAGTTAAGAAAGGTAATGGCAAGCGTATGCTGTATGGGTTTAGTAGCAGGATTGGCAGGCTGCGGCGGAAGCAAGGAGGCACCGGCAACCACAGCAGCAGCGGCTGCAGAGGCTGATCAGAAAGAAGAGAGCAAGGATGACGCAAAAGCGGCTGCTCCGGCTGAAGACGAGAAAAAGTTCCAGATCGACCTGGCAACCGCATATGCAGCAGATGGCCCAGCTGGTATCGCACTGGACAAGTTCGTACAAGATGTAGCTGACAAGTCCGGCGGTTCCATTGAGATCAGCCTGTTCACAGACGGAACTCTGGGAAGCGCATCTGACAACTATTCTTCCGTAGCGAGTGGTGACCTGGATATGACCATGTCCGGTCTGGAAGGCCTTGATCTGTACGCACCAGAGTACACCTTCCTGGACGCGCCGTTCCTTCTTAAGAACCCTGAGCATCAGAAAGCCCTGTTAAACAGCGGTATCGGTGATAAATTAAAAGAGTGCTACGAGGAAAATGGCTTTGTAACCCTTGGCTGGCATCAGAGAGATATCCGTGAACTGGCATCCAACAAGGAGGTTAAGGAGCCAGCTGATGTAAATGGCCTGAAACTTCGTCTCCCGGGCATGACCGTATATGTAGATACCTGGAGCGCACTGGGCGTAAGTTCCACTACCGTAGCAATGAGTGAGCTGTACACTGCACTGCAGACCAAGGTTGCAGAGGCTTGCGAGGGTGGTTACGAGCAGATGGATACTTTAAAACTTTATGAGGTTCAGAAGAACATTGCCGAGACCGATCATGTATATGAGTTCGTAGGACTTTATATCAACAAAGATCTCTATGATTCCATGAGCGACAATCAGAAAGAAATCTTAAGCAGCTGCGCAGAAGAAGATCTGGCATATGCCGATCAGCTGGCAGAGGAGAATCGTGAACAGTACAAGAAAGATTGCCTTGACGGTGGCATGACCCTGGTGGATGTAGACCGTGATGCTTTCCGCGATGCTCTGACCGATTACTACAAAACACAGTTTGAGTCCAAGTGGACTGTAACTACTTACGATGAGGTAATGAGCTACGCAGAATAAGGCTTATGGCAGGGGCGCTGAGCTGGAAAGGTTTAGCGCCCTTTCTATATAAAGAAATAGGAGGCATGAATTAATGAAACAGATTGCTCGCTGGTATTTGAAAATAGTAGAAGCGATATGTGTATGTTTGTTACTGGTAATTCTGGGATGTATGTGTATTCAGATTGTATGCAGACTGTTTACCATCGGTCAGAACTTTACAGAGGAGCTTTCCAGACTGGCTTTCAGCCTGCTGATCTTTCTCGGAGCGCCGCTGGCTCTGACAGAGGGTGCTGATATTTCCGTTGATATGGTAGTCAACATTTTACCAAAGGGAATTCGTAGAGTCGTTGATACCCTGGTAAATCTTCTGATTGCAGTATTTGCATGTCTGTGCATGCGCAGCCTGGTTACCTTCATCGGAAGCAACAAGGGCGTAACTGCGGTTTCTATGACTTGGATTAAGATGAACTGGCTGTATTATGCATTCTTTGTTTCTTTTGCGTTCCTGGCTGTAGTTGCAGTTGTGAAGGCAGTTATGTCAGCCCTTGGAAAGAATGAGTGCTTTGATATCAATGCGGAAGAAAAAGAACAGGCAAGAAAAGAAGAGTCGGAGGTGGATCTGGGAATATGAAAACCATGATTGTTGTTATTCTTATTTGTATGCTGCTGCTGTTCCTGCTGAAAGTTCCGGTATACATCAGCATGGCGTTGACTGGATGTGCGCTGATGATGGCAACCTCAGGAATGAAATGGAGTATTCTGACACAGTATCTGTACACTGGAACAAACTCCTTCACACTGCTTGCAATCCCGCTGTTCCTTTTAGCCGCAAAGCTGATGAACACCGGTGGTATTACCAAAAAGCTGTTTGCGTTCTGTATGAAAGTAGTAGGCTGGCTGCCTGGCGGTCTTGGCCATGTAAATATTTTATCCAGCGTGATTTTTGCTGGTATGTCCGGCACCGCAGTATCCGATGCCGGCGGTCTTGGAGCCATTGAGATCAAGGCCATGAATGAAAATGGATTTGATAACGATTTCTCCTGCTGTGTAACCGCAGCTTCCTCCACCATGGGACCAATCATCCCGCCGAGCATTCCGCTGGTTGTATACGCAACCGTTTCCGGTGCGTCCGTAGGAGCCCTGTTCATGGCAGGTATTGTTCCTGGAATCGTTATGGCACTGTTAATGATGGTTGTCGTAACCATTTACGCAATCAAGCGTCATTATCCGAGAACCAAATTCCCGACCTTCCATGAGTTTGGTCATGCATTAAAAGAGGGGTTTTTACCGCTTATGGCGCCGATCATCCTTCTGGTTGGTATTTACGGCGGTGTATTCACTCCTACTGAGAGTGCTGCAATCGTCGTATTATACAGCCTATTTCTGGATGTGGTTGTATACCGTGAGTTGAGCTTAAAGAAATTTATCGCTATTTTAAAGGAGACCGTAAGAGATTCCCTGACCATCGCTCTGATCATTGCAGGCGCAACCTTCTTCGGTTATGTAGCTACCCGTGCCAAAATCCCACAGATGATCCTGACTTCCATGACCAGTGTGGTATCCAGCAAGGTAACGCTGCTCCTGATTATCAATGTATTTCTGCTGATCGTAGGCTGCTTTCTGGAGACTGCATCTGCAATCACCATCGTAGTGCCGTTGATCCTTCCGCTGCTGACAGCCTATAATATCAACTTGACTCAGTTCGGTATCATTATGGTTCTGAATTTAATGATTGGTCTGCTGACACCGCCGTTTGGTCTGGTTCTGTTTGTAATCAGTAAGATAGGCCACATTTCCATTGGCCGCTTCTCCAGGGCACTGGTTCCGTGGCTGGGCGCGCTGCTTGCTGCACTGCTTCTGGTAACTTTTATCCCACAGCTGAGCCTGTGGTTCCCGACTATGCTGGGAATGAGCGTTTAATTATAAGAAGAAAGATGAGGAAACGATGATATGAAGATTACAGCAATTCGGGGAATTATGTTGCGCTGTACCTGTTCGCCCATCAGCGATGCGTTGTCTACCTCGACTGCCAGACAGGCACTTCTGGTAAAAATCGAAACCGATGCTGGACTGTACGGAATCGGTGAGGCATTTACCTATGGCGCTCCGCTTAAGATTATGAAATATCTGGTGGAAGAGCAGCTGGGGCCGATGCTGATCGGCCAGGATCCGACAGAGATTGAAAAGCACTGGAATACCATGTACTGGCGCACCATTGCTCATGGCCGCAGAAGTATGACTATGGGAGCCATGAGCGGCATCGATATCGCACTGTGGGATCTACTTGGAAAAGCAGCCCATATGCCGGTATGCAAGCTGCTGGGCCAGCATCTTGACCGGGTACCGTCCTATGCCAGCGGCGGTTTCTATGCTCCGGGAAAAGACCTGCATAAGCTGGAGGAAGAACTGGAGCACTACAAAGACCAGGGCTACCGTGACATGAAGATCAAGATTGGCCGGACGCTGGAGCGCTCCAACGCACCCCTTACCTATATGGCAAATCAGGCTTGCGCAGTCAGTGTTGAGGAAGATTATAAGCGGATTGAGGTTGCAAAACAGATCGTTGGTTCCGGAAAACTTCTGGTAGATACCAATGCCTCCTGGGATGCGCAGACCGCGTTATCATTCGCACCGGAGCTGGCACGCCTCGGCGTGGCATGGCTGGAGGAGCCGATTCCATTTGAGGATATCGAAGGAATGAAGAAACTGAATGCTGCAGTTCCGCAGCTTCATGTCATTGGCTGCGAGACCCAACAGGGCATGAAGAATTTCCAGCACATGGCGCAGGAAGATGCGATCAGCATTGTACAGCCGGATGTCGGCTGGGCTGGCGGCATCACCGAGTGCCGAAAGATCGGCGCTATGGCGCAGGCGATGAGCAAACCGATTTCCCTGCACTGCTTTGGTTCTGCTGTACTGTTTGCGGCAAGCCTACATCTGGCAGCTGCGCTTCCGAATACGGAGATGATGGAGTCTGAGGAGAATCCGAACCCGTTAAAGACAGACATCATGAAGGGCAGCTTTGAGACAGACAGCCAGATGAGCTTTTTCGTACCGGAGGGAGACGGTCTGGGCGTTGATTTAGACTGGTCGAAAATGGAAAAATATGTTATAAAGTAATTAAAGATACGAAAAGCAACTGGAGAGTGGAGAGATGGGAGAGATACGCACACGAACGGAATTGTTAGCCGATGAGATCGCGCAGAAAATTCGGCAGAAAATACAGAAACAGGAATACGCTCAGGGTGATCGCCTGACTGTGCGCTGGCTATGCGAAGAATTTGGTGCCAGTGAGACGCCGGTGAAACAGGCATTAAACCAGCTTGTGTCAACGGGACTTGTGGTTTCCATTCCGAAATGCGGCATGCGTGTGCGCACTTTTACTTTTCAGGATATGAAGAATAACTGGGAAGCCCGGCTGATGATTGAACAGTTTTGCGCTGCTGCGGCTGTAGATACCGTACGGCGCGATGAGCAGTTCATCAGTAATGTGCGGAAACTTCTGCAGGTAACTAACGAGGCTTATGAGAAATGTATTCAGGACTACACAAAGGAAAATTTCAGCCATCTGTCCGAATACGACCGGCGGCTTCATACGGAAATCATCAAATGCTGCCAGAATGACCAGATCGTGAACATGTATGAAAGCCTGAATGTTTATGCAGGTATGTTCACTGGTTTTACATGTCATAATAAAGAAACATTACGAGGTGTTCAGTGGGAGCATACGAACATCGTAAACCAGCTGGAACTTTGCGATACGGAAGGTTTAAAAAAGGCACTGGAGCAGCACGTGTATTCCACAATCCAGATCTACCGGCAGGCAGAGAATGAACAATAGAAGAATTGGAGCATTACAAGAGATGAGTCCTCGGATTCATCTCTTTTTCTTTTCCCCCTTAAGCATAATTCTGAGGACTGGTTCATAGTATTAAATAAGCTGTATGAAATTATGGAAAGACCTTAAGGAGAGAAAAGGATGGCTGAGAGACGTTACTCCATATCCCAGGCCGGCAGGCTAGTGGGCGTGGAGAATCATGTGCTCCGTTACTGGGAGGACGAGCTGCATCTGGAGATACCGCGGGACAGAAAAAATCAACGGTATTATACAAAGCTGCATATTGAGATGTTCCAAAAGATTAATGAGCTAAAGGAAAAAGGGTATCAGCTGAAGGCAATTGAACCGGTGTTAAAGAGGATGCTGGCTGGAGAACAGGAATTGGATCTCAATGAGGTCCTGAGGCAGAATGCTGCAGAAATCCTAAGACAGACATCGATCGGTGCAGCGCAGCTGGAACCGGAAACTGTGTATCGTTATGCGGCGGAAACCGGCCAGGATATGGCAGCGCCAGATAGTATGAATGAGGAGAGTGTGGAGAGCAATATGGATGGGGAAGCAAAGACAGAGGTAGCAGCCAGAATGGAAGAAGAGCCTGCGGTAATGTCACATCAGGAAAAGCTGGATCAGTTTCAGCAGCTCATGAACCACATTATTGGCAATGCCATTGGACAGGCTATGAGGCAGAACAATGAAGCTCTGAGTGAGGAAATCAGCCGTCAGGTCAACGATCGTATGGTGCAGGAGCTGGAGTACATGATGCGGATCAGTGACGAGAAGGAGGAAGAGCGGTTCAAAGCGCTGGATGAGCTGCTGCGGGCCCATCAGAAGGAAAATAAGGGAAAGGCAGAGGCGGCAGCGGCAAGAATGCCGTTTTTCCGGAAAAAGAGATTCGGACGGAGTGGGAAGAAGTTATAATAAAAAGCGTGTGGAGACGATTGCCCGTTCCCACACGCTTTTTTCGATTGCGTTTCCGCTCTTTATTTATCAGCCAGGATCTCATTGATGCCGTTTACCAGCGCATCACAATCAATACCATGAACCATGCATGCCTCTTCCAGAGACTCTCCCTGAGAAGACGGGCAACCCAGGCAATGCATACCTGCACGCATTAAAATCGGGGCGATCAGATCGCTCTTCTGAAGCAGCTCACCGATTAACATATCTTTACTGATCTGCATGTGAAATTCCTCCTTTTGGATATACTACATTACACTATAATACTTTTCACCAAAATACGCAAGTAATATTCATAAAACAGGAGACAGGATACATGCTGAAATTTTATTGAATATATACAATTCATAGTCTTTCTCTAGGAATTATTTTAAAATAGTTACCCGAAGCTAACTTAACATTGTACCTTATTTTGTTCAAAAGTGCAATATTTCCCTCTTGAATATTTTTAAAATATAGTATACAATGATGTCAGCGAAATGATTATAGAATATTTAAGGAGGATATTATCATGGCATATGTAATTTCTGATTCTTGTGTTAGTTGCGGTACCTGCGAGAGCGAGTGCCCGGTAAGCGCTATTTCCCAGGGAGACAGCCAGTACGTTATCGACGCTGACGCTTGCATCTCCTGCGGTACCTGTGCAGGTGTTTGCCCGACCGGCGCTATCAGCGAGGGTTAATTAAAACACAAACCATCAAATGCCCCTTCTGTATTTGCGGTACAGAAGGGGCATTTTTTGTATGAGAGGAAATTGCGTCCTATCATACAATAACGCTCCGCGAGAATGTACCTTGGCACATTCTTTTTATGAAAGGAGATTTCCCATGGCAAAGAAAAAACCGTTGATTGCCCTTACTCCATACTTCAACATAGAACGTGATGAACCATATATGCGGCCAGCTTATTTAAAGGCTATTCGCGCGGCCGGAGGCATTCCGCTGATCCTGCCTCTTGATCTGGAAGAAGAAGATCTCCAGCAGATTGTCGATACCTTTGATGGCTTTTTGTTTACCGGCGGTCCGGATATCCACCCTTTTTATTTTGGGGAGGAAACACAGGCGAACTGTGGAAATGTCTGCCTGCGGCGTGATCGTATGGAAATACTGCTATTAAAACTGGTAATGCAAACCGGAAAACCGGTCTTTGGTATCTGTCGCGGTATCCAGCTTTTGAATGTGGCTCTGGGTGGTGATATTTATCAGGATATTCCAAGCCAGTTCCCGCAGAATTTTCCGATTGCCCATGTCCAGCCCTTTGATTATGCGATTCCATCCCATAAAGTGGAGGTGCTGCCTGGAACACTTCTGGAACAGCTTACGGGCAGTAATACCTTAAATGTCAATAGCATGCATCACCAGGCATGCCGTAAACTTGCTCCGGGACTGGTGGCATGCGGTCATGCGTCCGGAAATCTGATTGAGGCAGTTGAAAAACCGGATTATCCCTTCTTTCTGGGAGTCCAGTGGCATCCGGAATATCTGTGGGAACAGGATCCGGCTATCCGGCAGATTTTTGAAGCATTTGTAAAGGCAGCTGACGCAAAAAGACTGTGAGACATTTGTTTTGTCTCACAGTCTTTTTGCGTTTCACAGAATGGTCCGAAATCAGATCAGCGCAAGTTTCTGCAATGCGTCTGCTCCAATGATGACTTCATAGTGCTCCTGATAGTGGGCTTCGCCTGCGACATCAATTCTGATTTTTTCACCATATTCTGCAAGCAGGTTGCAGACACGGCTGAAAGCGACCGGATCCGCAGACTGGCTGGAAAGAACCAGATAATACTGGCTGGTTCCCGGCTTTTTATAGAGCTTGCTCTGGACAGTGCCCAGAGTCTGTACAGCATTTGCGGCATCGGAAACCTGGTCCAGGCTGCTGAAGCGATAAACACGGGTCTGGATAGCGGAAACACCGTCTGCAGAATCTCCGTCAGTGGAAGTCTTGGGGGTCTGCAGTGCGGCAGTGTCGGAAGCGTCTGGAACAGCCGGTGCATTGGTTGCCAGCATGTTCTGCTTAAATAGTTCCATGAGCCCGTCTGCCCCCTCTAACAGTTCATTTGCAAGACCACCCCAGAGATTTTCTGCCCCATCCTCGGAAAGAGGGGAGAATTTGGAAAAGCGGGTGTCCAGCTCCTCAGGATCCTCTATCTTGGTGATGACAAGCATCACGCTTTCACCGGACAGTGGAATGGCTTCCACCATCAGGGGGATATCTTCAGCATCAAAGCCAACTTCATTGGAGGCCTTTTGAATCATTTCACGAAACAGGCCGCGAGCCTTCTCACTTCCATAAGCAAGCTCACCCAGATTTAAGTTACGGGAACTGAGGTCAAGACTGGTCAGTGTGCATCGGATCTGGTTTTCATTGATTCGTTCAATCTTCATAAGATCACTCCTTTCAATCTGAAATATAGGGAAACAGAAAAAAGAATCTAATTTCCTACTTTAATTATAGTATATGATACGGGAAAATATCAATTCCTATGTGAAAATTTTAGGAAATGTTAAGAAAAGAGGACAAAAAACGGTCTGGCGAATTTTGTCGAACCTTGATGGTTGATTGTCTTGCCATATTTCGTTATTCGAATTAAAATGAAATCACAGAGACGAGAGATGAGAAGGAGGTGTAAAAAGCGGACACCATTTTATTCGGAAAGTACCGGTTGTGCCGGGTACTGGGCTGCGGCAGGAGCGGTACCGTATTTTTGGCAAAACATATGGAACTGGACGAATATCGTGCCATCAAGCGGGTGCCAAAGACCTTTGTCGATTATGAACTGTTTAGAAAAGAAGCGCTGATACTGAAGGGGATTCGCGACCAGGGCATTCCAATCGTATATGACCTGGCGGAAGATGATCAGTACAGCTACCTGATTGAAGAGTATCTCGAAGGAGATTCTTTATATGCCCTGGTTTCAGAGTCAGGGCATTGTTCATCGGTGATGACGATCCATTATGGGATTCAGATTTGCCATCTGGTACATATCATGCATTCAACAATGCCTACCCCTGTTTTATATCTTGATTTACAACCCAAAAATCTTTTACTTTATAACAACACAATCAAGTTGATCGATTTTGATCATGCAGTTTATGCGGACGAAGTGGAGCGCATGGAAGAACGTTACGGGACTATTGGCTGTGCGGCGCCGGAGCAGTATTCGGGAGATGTTTTAGATGGAAGAACAGATATCTATGCCATTGGTGCTGTCCTCTATTACATGCTGACTGGACATTTCCCTGGAGAAATGATCCGGCCGGAACAGGTGAAATTATCAGGTGTGACCGAACGCCGCCTGATGCGCGTGATCCGTAAATGCCTGCATACAGAAAAGAGCAGACGGTATCAGTCAGCTCTGGACCTGGAGCAGGAACTACAAAAACTTTGGGACCAATCGGACTGCACAGCATACCGGTATGGTGCGAGGAGGATGGAAGAGTCTCTGGTGATTACCGTAGCGGGAAGTCGTCATGGCGTGGGAACGACCCACATTGCTATGGGACTGACCGCATATTTACAAAAGTGCGGGATGTCAGTAGTTTATGAAGAACTCAATGAATCTGGTGCGGTGCGTCAGCTGGCAGAAAGCAGAAAAAGTCAGGCAGATATATATGGGATATTTCATATCCGGAATATCCCTATGCTTCCGCGTTATGGTGAGGCTGTGAAATTAATGCCTGCCGGATATCAGATAAGGATCCTGGACTGCGGAGCGGATCCGGATCTGGTGCAGCAGGTGGATGCAGACGGCTATCTGCTTGTGTGCGGAGGCAAACCATGGGAGTGGGAAGACTCCGAGACGGCAGTGCAGCTTGGCAGATCGGTACAGGGACTGACTGTGATTTATAATCAGTTTTGTGCCAGACTGTCTTTTTATCAGAAGCAGCGGTATGCAGGCGGACTACGGATGCCGTATTTTGCGGATCCGTTTTGGGGCAGCCGGGCATCAGACCGGGTGTACCGGGCCATCTGGAATCAATGGTTTGGGCAGAAGGGAGGAATCGTACGAAGTTTGTTTTTGGAAAGAATAAAACGGTTCTGGTAACGCTGCCGGGAACCGGAATCCGGACAATTGGTGTGATGGGCTGCGGGCGTGGTGTAGGGACCAGCCATCTGGCAGTTGCGCTGGCAAATTATCTGACAGGCGTAAAACGTAAGAAGACAGCATTGCTGGAATGGAACAGTCATGATGATTTTCAGATATTGGAGCGGTTTGCCGGAAAAAATGGAAGGAGAGAGGCAGCGGGACAGAAGAAGACGGAGCGGAGTCGAAATAAAAGCGACAGGTTTCGCATTATGGAAGTGGATTATTACAAAATGGCGGATCCGGCCGTACTGTCCCATTGCCTGAGCCGTGATTATCATTACATCATCATGGATTATGGAGAAGCAACGGAGGAAAAACTGTACGAATGTGCACACTGTGACAGGAAAATTCTGGTGGGCTCTCTGAGCGAGTGGAAAGTGGAAGCATTTCTGGAAATTTTGGAGCAGACAGAGCGAAGAGATAAGAGCTGGAGAATGGCCGTCGTTGCGGGCGGAGAAGATACCAGAAAGGAGATAGAATCGATGTTTCGCTGCCGGCTTCAAAGAATTCCGGCTTCAGTAGATGCATTCCGCATTACACAGGAGGAAATTCTATGTTTTGAGACGCTGCTGTTTGCAAAATAACGGAGCGGATCAGCAAAACGGTTACTGTACAGTAAGAATTTACAAAGCAAAAACGAAGAAAGCGGACAGCTTTGCGGCAGCAGTATTTAGTGGGAATAATGTGTCACGACAATACCTTCTAAGCGGCGGAGCTGTCAGCAATAGGGGGCCATATGTTAACAAATGTATCGGGAGTGTATGAAAACAACAAAGGCAGCCAGATTTATGTGGAAGGTTTAAAGCGGTATCAGAAACGGGGAATTCGTGTGTTGATCGATGGAAAAGATGCCTGTGAAGAAACGTGGGGAAAACTGTTTGAGGTTCGCGAGGATGGAAGCTTTTATATGGGCGACTATATTCTGGAGGACATTCCACAGGAAAATACGGCTAAAGGGGAGGTGAATGAAGAAGAGGAAGATTATATGAAAGCCAAACGGTTAAAAGAAATCCATTTTGATATCGTGTATCACCAGTAACAGCGAAAATTTCTGATCAGAAAAGAGAATCCCCGATTCAGCCCGGGTAAAGAGAAAGATCAGGAAAATTTAAGAGAAGTCGTATCGGATCTGTGGTATAATATGACTCAGATGTGAGATAAGAATACCGGTAAGGAGATACGGCGGATGAAAAGATTTCTGGCAACAGTACTGACAGTGATATTGACGATCATGCTTGTCGTGGGAGCGGCAGCAGGATTTATCTTATACCGCAAGTACAAACCGTCAAAAGAGCATGTGGATCAGAAGGAATGGTATCAGGCCAGCGGGGATGAGACGGCTGTCTTTTTTAACAGTGAACGGGTAGAAGGAGTTCAGGGACGTTATATAGACGGACAGACCTATCTGCCGCTTGAATGGGTAAATAAGGCGGTGAATGAGAAATTTTACTGGGATGAAGAAAACAGCCAGCTGATCTATACACTGCCAGATCAGATTGTATACGCGAATGCGGAAACTGTGGGAAACAGCGGAAAGCCGCTGCTGGAGCAGCAGGATGGGACGGTATGGCTGCTCACCAGTCTGGTGACTGCGTACACGAATGTGCGGATCGAAACATTTGACACGGACAGTGTGCGGCGTGTGTTTGTAGATACCTCATGGGATCCGCAGCAGCTGGCAGATGTGAAGAAGAACAGTGCCCTCCGGGTGCGGGGCGGTGTGAAAAGTGCAGTCATTACAGAGGTGCCGGCTGATTCAGAAGTGATCGTTCTGGAACAGCTGGAAAACTGGAGCCGGGTGCGTACAGAGGATGGACAGGTAGGTTATCTTCCGAACCGCCGTCTGAAGGAAATGGAGGAGCGGACACTGGTCAGCACGTTTGCAGAACCGGAATATACCAGTATTTCCATGGATGAGCCGGTGGTTCTGGTATGGCATCAGGTAACCAATCTTTCTGCCAATCAGGCGATGAAAACTCTTATGGACAATACCAAGGGAGTAAATGTTATTGCGCCTACCTGGTTTATGCTGACGGATAATAACGGTAACTACGAATCTCTGGCAGACCGGAATTATGTGGATCAGGCACATGCCATGGGTGTTCAGGTATGGGCCGTGCTGGATAATTTCAATAAGGGAGACGAGGTGCAGTCGGAAATCCTGTTTGCCAGCACGGCAGCCAGAAAAAAACTGATCACTTCCCTGATGCAGGATGCAAAGACCTATGGAGTCGACGGTATTAATCTGGATATAGAAGGAATCAAAGCATCAGCCGGTCCGCATTATGTGCAGTTTATCCGGGAATTATCCGTGGATTGCCGGAAGGAAGGGCTTGTTCTTTCTATCGATTCCTATGTGCCGGCGTCATACTCTGCATTTTATAACTGGGCAGAGCAGGGCCGTGTTGCCGATTATGTGGTGATGATGGGCTACGATGAACATTATGCTGGTGGAGAAGCCGGTTCGGTTGCTTCCATTGGCTACGAGCGGCAGGGAATCGCCGATTTGTTAAAGCAGGTTCCGAAGGAAAAAATCATCAGCGCAATTCCGTTTTACACACGAATCTGGAAAGAAGATGCTTCCGGAACCAGTTCTCAGGCAGTAGGCATATCCGGTGCCAAAGCGTGGGTGGAGACGAACCAGGTAGAGCTGTACTGGCAGGACGATCTTGGCCAGTATTACGGAGAATTGGAGAAAGATGGCGTAAACTACGAAATCTGGATGGAAGAGGAACGATCTCTGGCATTGAAAATGCAGCTGATCCGGGACAACGGTCTGGCGGGTGTGGCCTGCTGGCGGCTTGGGATGGAATCGGCAGAAATCTGGGATACCGTGAAGCTTCCGTGATGATCGATGGCGGGATGGTTTGGAAAGGGTGAGGAATATGAAAAAGGATTTTGATGGCAGAAGGCAGACGCTTTCTGCCATTCTGCCTGTTTTGGCAGCAGCGGTGGTGCTCATTGGCTGCGGACATCAGAAGAGTGATCCGGCAGATGCTACGGCAATTTCACAGGAAAGCCAGACGGAATCGGAGACGCAGCAGGAAGCGGTCAGTACAGAGACTGAGGAAGACAAAACAGCGGATAGCAGTACAGAGACTGAGGAAGAGCAAACAACTGACAGCAGTACGGATGCAGAATGGATAGAAAATATCATGCTGGCGACGGATATCCATTATTTTTCAGATTCACTGACTGATGGCGGACCTCGTTTTCAGGAGATGGTGGAGTATGGGGACGGTAAGGTAGTTACTTACATTGATCAGATTACGGATGCGTTTCTGGATGAAGTAGTAAAGCAGCATCCGGATGCTCTGGTGTTAAGCGGGGATCTGACGCTCAATGGGGAGAAAGCCAGCCATAAAGATCTGGCAGAAAAACTCCACCGGGTGGAGAATCATGGAATTCCGGTACTGGTGATTCCCGGCAATCACGATATCAACAATCATCAGGCAGCACGCTATAAGGGAGAAGAACGGCTTCCTGCAGAATATACGACTCCGGCGGAATTCCGTCAGATTTACCGGGCGTTTGGCTATGATGAAGCGGCGAGTGAGGATCCAAACAGTTTAAGCTATCTGTATGAACTGGATGAAAATACCTGGCTTCTGATGATCGACAGCTGTCAGTACAGTCCGGTAAACAAGGTGGGCGGAGCTGTCTCTGAGGCAACCTATGAGTGGGTGGAACAGCAGCTGGAAGCTGCCTGGGATGCGGGGGTGGAAATTATCCCTGTTGCCCATCACAATCTGCTGGATGAGAGCGAAATCTATGTGGATGAATGTACGATTGAGCATAGCGAGCAGTTTATAGATCTTCTGGAAACCTGGAATGTACCATTGTTTCTGAGCGGACATCTGCATGTGCAGCACTGCAAACGCTCGGAGGATAATCGGGGAATCTGGGAGATGGTGACGGCTTCACTGGCAACACCGTCCTGCAAGTATGCCATCCTGACTTACCGGGATGATCGAAGCTTTCTGTACCGGACTCAATCGCTGGATGTAGAGGCCTGGGCGAAGAAGAACCAGTGCACAGAAGAAGATCTCCTGAATTTCAAACAGTTCCAGACCCCGTTTCTGAGACGTGTTTTTTATAATCAGGCAATTGCGTCCCTGAATGAGGTGCCGGAACTTACGGACAGCGAACGTGAACAGATGGCACAGCTGTATTCGTTGCTGAAATTCCATTATTATCAAGGAACGGCGTATCAGGTGCAGGAGCCTGTGCGGAATGATCCAGCATATGAGCTCTGGCAGGAAGATGGTATGGCAACGCAGCAGGGTGAATATTTCCGGTATATTCTGGAAGATGGTAAGAGAGATTATAATCGTCTGGAGGTTAACTAGACCTTGCTGGCTGATATTTCCCGATGAAGGAAAGACTATGTTTTTTTCACGGCTCTGAATCATATATTTTACAGGAAAAGCGAGAATGGAGCGGGTAAGGTGAGCAAAGATGGATGGATCGGGAGCGAACAGCCGGAAAAGAATGAAAGCCGGGAGGAGCAGCGCCGGAGAATGCCGGAATTTATGATGGCAGTTATGCTTTTGATAGCGGTATTTCTGGTGTCACGGCAGGCAGGACTGATGGTGTCCGGCCAGGCAGTGGCAGTAGGGGCGCGTCGTCCGGTTGTGGTGCTGGACAGTGGTCATGGTGGAAATGATCCTGGAAAGATCGGCGTGGACGGAAGTCTGGAAAAGGAGATCAATCTGCAGATCGCACGTCGCCTGAAAACCTATCTGGAGGCTTCGGATGTAACGGTGGTCATGACCAGGGAGGATGACCGTGGGCTTTACGAAGAAACAGACAGCAGCAAAAAAATGGCAGATATGAAGAACCGGTGCGGAAAAATTGCGGAGGCAGAGCCAGATCTGGTGGTGAGCATTCATCAAAACAGCTACCACCAGGAGTCTGTATCCGGTGGACAGGTTTTTTATTACAAAACATCCGAAAGAGGAAAGCGCCTTGCAGAGATTCTGCAGAGGCGCTTTGATTATGTTTTGGGCGAGAAGAATACCCGCCTGGCAAAGCCGAACGGAAGTTATTACCTTCTTCTGCATGTAAAGCAGCCGATCGTGATTGTGGAATGCGGTTTTTTGTCGAACTGGAAAGAGGCTGCAAATCTGAATTCCGGAGAGTACCAGGACCGGCTGGCCTGGACGATCCATGTGGGAATTATGGAGTTTCTGAATCAGAAGAAATCCTCTTGATTTTTATGGAAAACTGTACTATAGTTAAGGCACGATAAGTTCTTCGGGGCGGGGTGAGATTCCCCACCGGCGGTTACAGTCCGCGACCTGCGTAAAGCAGCTGATTTGGTGAGATTCCAAAACCGACAGTATAGTCTGGATGAGAGAAGAGATTGTGTGAAGGCTTTTAACTTATGGTTTGTAAAAGCAGCATGAATGATCTGATTCCCCCGGATAGCGATATCCGGGGGTTTTTGCGTTTCACACGATTCCTCTGAATAATGAACTTAACCAATCTATTTCAGGAGGAAAAAGATATGAAAGAAAAACTGCTTACAACGAAAAATGTAGTATTAATGGGAATGTTTGGTGCCCTTGCCGGCGTGCTGATGCTTTTTGAGTTCCCGCTTCCGTTCCTGGCACCGAGCTTTTACGGGCTGGATGTCAGCGAGGTTCCGGTGCTGATCGGAACATTTGCCATGGGACCGGTGGCAGGCGCCATTATGGAGGTAGTAAAGATTCTGGTCAAGCTGGTATTAAAGCCGACCAGCACCGGTTTTGTGGGTGAGTTTGCGAATCTGGTCATTTCCTGTGCCATGGTCATTCCGGCAGGGCTGATCTATAAGATTTCCCACACCCGCAAGGGAGCCATGACCGGCCTTGTGGCTGGAACAGTTTTGATGGCTGTAGTCGGAGGGGTAGCCAATGCACTGGTTATGCTTCCGTTCTACTCCAATTTTATGCCGATGGAGACTATCCTGGCAGCAGGCGCAGCCATCAATCCGGCAGTTGGAAGCGTATGGACCTTCGCATTCTTCTGCGTGGGACCGTTTAACCTGGTGAAAGGTGTTGTAGTGTCGGTAGTAACATCTCTGGTTTACAAGCGTGTCAGCGTTCTGATCCACAGCGTGGGAAACCATAAGGCTGTGAAGAACAGCAATCAAATAAATGCATAGCAGAATCCTTTCTGACGCCCCGCGGTGTGCCTTGCACCAAGGGGCGTCTTGTGCTATGATAAGGCAGAATCCGTTACAATTTGTGCATGCATGAACGGTAATGAACATACCGATATAAGCGCAGCTGCAAAGAAGGTAGAAACATGAATACAAAACTGATAAAAATAGAAGATACAAAACAGATCAAAAATGAGGAGCTGGCAGAGGCCGCGCAGATTCTGCGGGATGGCGGACTGGTTGCATTCCCAACGGAGACCGTATACGGGCTTGGAGCCAATGCCTTAGATGAGGCTGCGGCAAAGAAAATCTATGCGGCGAAGGGACGTCCGTCAGACAATCCGCTGATTGCGCATATTTCCTGCCTGGAGGAATTAAAACCGCTGGTGGCTTACATTCCGGAAGCAGGAAGAAAGCTGGCAGAGGCATACTGGCCGGGGCCGCTCACCATGGTATTTCCGAAGAGTGACATTGTGCCTTATGGAACCACGGGTGGCCTGGATACGGTGGCAGTCCGCATGCCGAGTGACCCGGTAGCAAACCGGCTCATCAAGCTGGCGGGAGTTCCGGTGGCAGCACCGAGTGCCAATACCTCCGGAAGACCGAGTCCGACTACGGCACAGCACGTATGGCAGGATATGGAAGGCAAGATTGAGATGATCCTGGATGGCGGTCCGGTGGGAATCGGCGTGGAATCCACTATCGTGGATGTATCCGGCGAGATCCCGACACTTCTCCGCCCGGGCGCAATCACCATTGAGATGCTGCGTGAGACGTTGGGCCAGGTGGATATCGATCCAGTGATCTTAGGACCGGTCAGCGGTGATATCAAGCCGAAGGCGCCGGGAATGAAGTACCGCCATTATGCCCCGAAGGCGGACATGACACTGGTGGAAGGCGACATGGACAAGGTCGTTGCCTACATCAATGAGCAGACAAAGAAAGCGGAAGCAGAGGGAAAGAAAGTCGGCATCATCTGCACCGAGGAGAGTCAGGACATGTACCAGGGCGGAAACCTCGAGGTGATCGGAAGCCGGGAACACGAGGAGACGGTGGCCCACAACTTGTTTGCAGTTCTGCGTGATTTCGATGCCAGAAAGGTTGACTGCATTTTCTCCGAGAGCTTTTCCAAAGACCAGCTCGGCCAGGCGATCATGAACCGCCTGTGCAAGGCAGCCGGATATCATATTGTGAACATATAAAATTGCAGGAAGGCCTGCGCTTGCTGCGGTGGCTGCAGTAAAGGCAAAAGTACGATCAATTAAAATGAGAAATGGATTTTACCCGTAACTGTGAGAGCGTTGGGCAGTTACATATATGAAATGGAGGACGATCTATGTCAGAAAAGAGAAACGGATACATTACCTGGGACGAGTATTTCATGGGAGTTGCAAAGCTTTCTGCCATGCGCTCCAAGGATCCGAACACACAGGTCGGCGCGTGCATCGTGAGCGAGGACAACAAGATCCTGTCCATGGGCTATAACGGATTCCCGAAGGGCTGTTCCGACGACGAGTTCCCGTGGGATAAGATAGACGAGGATCCGTATAATAGAAAATATTTCTATGTGACACACAGTGAGTTGAACGCGATCTTAAACTACCGCGGCGGCAGTCTGGAAGGCAGCAAGCTCTATGTAACACTGTTCCCGTGCAACGAGTGCGCGAAGGCGATCATCCAGGCGGGCATCCAGACCATCGTCTACGAGAGCGATAAGTACGCGAACGACGCGTCCACACGGGCATCCAAGAGAATGCTGAATGCGGCGGGTGTGCGCTATTACCAGTACAATCCGACAGGCCGTAAGATCGAGTACCGGGTATAACGGAGGAACGAATGAAATTTTTGCTGGCGGCGATCAACGCCAAATATATCCACTCGAATCCGGGTGTCTACAGTCTGCGCGCCTTTGCTAGGACGAAGATCCCGGGGGCGGATATCGAGATCGGAGAATACACCATCAATCACCAGATGGACTTAATTTTACAGGATATCTACAGGAGAAAGCCGGATTTTATCGGCTTTTCCTGTTATATATGGAATATTTCCTACATCATGGAGATCGTCCGTGACGTGAAGAAAGTATTGCCGGAGGTGGGGATCTGGCTCGGCGGACCGGAAGTGTCCTATGACGCGAAAAAAGTGCTGACCAGGGAGCCGGATGTCTGCGGCGTGATGCGCGGGGAAGGCGAGCTGACGTTTACGGAGCTTGTGCGGGCGTATCTGAAAAGGGAAGAACTGTGTGCAGCAAGCTTAGACTTAGATCACATTCCGGGAATTACCTACCGCGCTGAGAGCGGCGAGGTCGTGGAACGTGGTCCCCAGCGCCTTCTGAGCCTGGATGAGATCCCGTTCTACTATGACGATATGGCTGGATTCGAGAACAGGATCGTCTACTACGAGAGCAGCCGCGGCTGCCCGTTCTCCTGCAGCTACTGCCTGTCTTCCATTGATAAAACCGTGCGTTTCCGGAGTCTGGACCTGGTACTCCCGGAACTGCAGTTTTTCCTGGACCACAAGGTTCCACAGGTCAAGTTTGTGGACAGAACCTTCAACTGTAAGCGGGATCACACGTTAGGAATCTGGCGTTATCTCGTGGAACATGACAATGGGATCACAAACTTCCATTTCGAGGTCTCCGCGGATATCTTCGATGAGGAGGAACTGGAACTTATCGGAAAGATGCGCCCGGGGCTGATTCAGCTTGAGATCGGTGTCCAGTCCACAAACCCGGATACGATCAAGGAAATCCACAGACACATGGACCTTGTGAAACTAAAACAGGCGGTGGACCGGGTCTACGATTACCGGAACACCCATCAGCACCTGGATCTGATCGCGGGACTTCCCTATGAGAATTATGAGTCTTTCATGC
>ERZ773162.1071-NODE-1071-length-24519-cov-80.992928_pt1 | contig 24519 bp, 37 predicted proteins | sample MGYA00511113_ERZ773162 | MGnify/ENA primary metagenome ERZ773162 (study PRJEB29015, sample SAMEA2737807) | human gut metagenome | biome: human gut; feature: human-associated habitat; material: faeces | place: China | collected 2012 ... | reverse complement strand
TATAATTCATATGCCACAAAACAAGAAAAGCGGAGAAACTCCGCTTGACTTGATGATTGCTTTAAAATTGGCTTATCGTTTTTCAGCCTTAATATCCATGCTCTCCCCATCCATTGACATGGTAAGTTCGGCGTCATCACCCGATAAGGATTTCACTGTATATCTAATATATTCTTTGCCGCCCAAATAGATTCGGGGCTTTGTAAATTGATAAAACTTCTTTTTAGAACAATACAATATTAAAGGTCATCTTTTCCTATATACATTATAGATGTAGTTCGTAGCCCTACAGTAACCATTGCTAAATATTCCGCATCCTCATACTTTAAAGCATCCATATATAACATTTGACCCCCTTGCTCTGAGAAGAAAACATACCGGTCTGCAAGGTGTTTTCCCAACTCTGAAGCAAATGAAGATTTCAATGTTACAGCTCCTAAATATGCTTTATTATTATCATAAGCTATTTGAATTTTATCCTCTATTCCCAATCCTTTATAAACTGATGTCCCTTGTTGATTTGTAGACAATGGTTTGCCAAAAACTTTTTCTATATTTTCCCTACTCATGCCAAGAAAATCCTTTAAATCTAAATATAAAGTATGCAAAGGTTCTACTGTTACAGATAGTTTAAAAGATGTACCATTAGAATTTGCCATTGTTTCAAATTCTCCAACATGTTCTCCTTTAATTTTATTTCCATCTAATAAAGAGAAAATAAAATCATTAGAATTTTGGAGTTGTACATTTGGACAATCTAAAGTATATATCTCCCCCGTTTTAATAACAACAGATTGGTCCTGTAACTTTTCATCATCATCCGAACACGCACTAAAAACAAGCATTGGCAGCATTGCCAGTAAAAATAAAATCTTTTTCATTTTCTTATCAAATTAATTATTATCTTTAGGGACATTGAATATATTAAAATGAATAACCTACCGCTATTGACAATTGCGAATAATCAGCGTTTTCGATAAGCGCCCAATCCCTCTTTTGATATTTATACCCAAGTTCTACAAAAATATTTCCACTCATAACCGGAAAATCAACACCAAACGCAGGCTTAATCATAAAGCCTAAATCATTTTTATCTGCATAGTCTGAGCAAGGGATAAAAAATGTGTATCCTAAATCAAGAGACATATATGGAGATATACCTTCCCGGATAAAGTTAAACTTTCCATTCACAAATAATGGAACGTATAATGCGGTCTCTTTATAATCCTTATAATACTTATCCATAGTCGAGTTTAATCCAGCTTTCTCATACAAATGTTTACACCAAGATACACCCGTACCTACTCCCAACCTAAAGCTTTCATTAAACCTATATCCAGCAAGAAATTCTGCACCAAAAGACTGGTTTTTGTCATCATCAATACCTAAATCATATACAACCTTGATTTGCGGTTCAAACTTACTTTGTGCAAAGCACATAGCAGTTGTTAAAACGGCAACTAATATAAATAAAATCTTTTTCATTGTTATATATTATTTTTGTTCCATCTCAATTTCAATATATGTGTTATCCCATTTACATGCTTTTTGGGTTCCTAAATCAATTCCCCATGCAATCACATTCAAAAGATTTATACAAGAAATAGGATTAAATCTTGCTTCCAGTAAAAACGGCGTTGATTTATAACCCTCTTTTTTAGCAATTAATTCTTTCGAGGATAACTTTTTTCTTATTCGCGCGGTTGCTTCACCGCTTTCGTCAATTGTTGCAATTTTTCTGCCATTATCATAAATTTTAGTGCCCTCCATCCCTGAAAACGTAATTGTTTGCTTTGCAGGTGTAAAAATTGAAGCACAAGAACTCATAGAAAAAACAACAATTAGACTCAATAAAACTTTTTCATAATAGCATTGAATATGTTAATTAATGTGCGGCAAAGTTAACAACTTTGTATTGGAGAGCAATATATTATATACAGTTTTTTCACCTTTTTTGTTATATGTTATAAAGCATATTTGGATATTACTACGCTCCCCTTTTTGGATATATGGTTTATTTTCTATATATTCGCATAATAACTTAGAAAATAAACGAAATTAATTGATTTTCTTATAAGGAGTTTGCTACTTCAAGGATTATGTATATCTTTGTGGTACCAAACAATAGTAAAGTATTCTTTCTCCGTAGAGCACGGTTATCGCTCACTATATTTAGTTGGGCTTTTTTTATGCCCAACTGCCTGTATAAAAAATACACGGCTGTCTTTCCTGCGTAATATTTCCTCTTCGGAGAAAATCTTACTATTGTTTGGCGACACGGGAAATGACAGCCGTTTGTCTGTCTATAATTACAACTCCAAACAATAGTAAGTATGGAAAACTTAATCCCAAATCAGAAAGGTATGACCTCTCTTGAAATTGCAGAGGTTACGAGTAAACAACATGCCCATGTAATGCGCGACATTCGCAGCCTATTATCGCAAGGTGTATCCGCATCCAATTTTGGATTGGGGTCATACACAGACGCTAACGGTCAAAAAAGACCTCTTTTTAATCTCACTCCTAAGGCTGTCTTATTCTTGCATCAGGTTATGATGCGGTTCTGCGTGAAAGAATAATCAACCGTTTAGAATACCTCGAAAATGAGAAAAAAGTTATCAAGACTCCACAAACTTATCTTGAGGCATTGGAAGCGTTAGTAGCTTCTGAAAAGGAAAAGGAACAACTCCGTATTGAAACAGAGCAGCAACAAAAGCAAATCGAGCAGAAAGATGCAAAGATTACCAAACTCCAGCCTAAAGCCGATTTTGCCGAAGCCGCTTTCAAAGCAGAGGGCAAAGTAGACATAGGTCAAGCCGCAAAGATGCTCAATCTCGGTTTTGGGAGAAACACCCTTTTCGGGAAGCTAAGGGATGCGGGTATATTCTTCAAAGACCGAAACGAGCCGAAACAAAAATATATTGACGCAGGCTACTTTGAAATGACGCTGTTGCCGCCAATACGCAGAGACAACCACCCAGACATATTATGCCAAAAGGTGTTTTGCAAACCAAAAGGTCTTGCCTACATCAACCATCTATTTGGCGGAAAGCCTTCTGACAGAAAGATTTCGCCTATAAAATAGTATAGCACAACAACACATATTTGCGTAGTATTTAGTAAATTTGCAGAAAACGAGTAGGTTATGGAACGGATAAGGTTGTCAAAGGAAGAGAAACAAGCATTTCGGATTGTTGCAGAGTTTGGCGGAGAATGCCCGGCAACATACCCGAAGCATGTATTTACTGCTTCCATCCGTTCTATTGAAAGAAAAGGATTGGTGAAGGCTAATTATGTAGTTGGCGGTCATGTATGGAATGTCAAACTCACCGAAGAGGGTAAGCACTATCTTGCCGTTAACCCCAACTTACACAATCCTATCAATTGGAATTTGATATTTGCCATTGCAGGTGTACTTATATCTATCATAGCCTTATTCGTTAGCTGCATGAAGAAATACTAATCACGCTATTTTAATCATCCGGCAGTCGGTTCCAATGCCCGACAGCCACAACTATACCAAAAAATATATTGCCACGTAAACAAGCATAGATGCACGTTGAGGTTTCGACCAACGTTCACGTTATGATGCCCCGCCAGTAATACGGCTGGCGGGCAGGTGGCAGGAATAACGACTAAAACAAATATTCATCATGGAAGAAAAGATATATAACTTGCAGAAAGAGAACAAGCTCCTCAAACTTCAATTATTGCGCCTATCCGAAGATATTGAACTGATGTATGAAAAGATGGAAGAACTTGAAAAGAAACTCAAGGAGAAGCGGATAAAGAACCCCTACATGAAAATCGTATCACCCGAAAGGTAGTATTTATTGCAAATATAATGTAAGCCGGATAACTATATCAATTTTCTAACCTTTTACTTGATTATTTAGAAAATACACCATATATTTGCAGTATTGATATAACAAGCCAAAGAGCTGATTAACGGGCATGCCGTTGATTGGCTCTTTTTGTTTTTACAACACAAACTCAAAATAACACATGGCAAAGCCTTACAGTATCTATTTTCAGAAAAGTAAGCTGGGGAGTCCTGTTATTGACACCAAATCCCAATGGGGGATTGTGTGCAAGGACTTCCCTTTTACTGTATATGGAGATATTAAGGATTTGCCCAAAAGGAACTGGATAGACCAAGACGGAGAAGACACCTTTTTCCCCGAAGAACTCTACGTACAAGCCTATGATATAGAAGTAGAGTTTGCCTATAAAGGTGATATGGGAACAGCCAATGAAAAAATTGTCGCCTTCCTGGACTATCTGATAGGAAAAGACGGTTACGGAACAGAGTTAAAGGTTTATGACACCTATACCCAAATAGGCAGGCAGGGGGTTTATTTTAAATCTATAAAATCCGACCTTTTTGTCCGCAAGACAGATGAGGGAGATGTCGTAACTTTCAACATTACATTTCGGGTAACCGACCCTAAAACACAAATTATTCTTACGGCATAATGGGACGGTTTATAATATACAGCAAAGACGGGCAGACGCAACGATGTGTCGCTAACAAGTTAGAGTATAACGGAGAGTTCATGGGAGCTTGTTCCGTTAACATTACCGTTACGTCCCCCACTCCGATTGATTTTACAGTCGGGGACTATCTGATATACCGCGGAGAAAGATTTGAAATAAACTACGACCCTACTGAATTGAAGCAAGCCTCCAAAAATACATACGGAGAGGCTTTCAAATATGAGAACGTAGTTTTCAACTCTCTTGCAGATGAACTGACAAGATGCGAATTCCTGGACTATGTAAAAGAGGATAACTTAATTCACTACTCTTCCCTACCTACATTCAGTTTTTACGCTGAAAGCATAAATGCTCTCGCAGAAAGAATACAGGTGAACCTTGACCGTATCTATAAAGGAGAGCAAAAATGGACGGTTACGGTGCATCCCGAATATGTTAATGAGACTAACAAATCCATATCAATAAGCAGTATAAACGTTTGGGACGCACTTGCTTTGGTAAATAGCGAGTTTAAGGCAAATTTTATCATAAGAGGACGAACGATAACAATAGGCACTGCCGGAATTGCAGTAGGAAACATGTTCGGGTATGGAAAGGGAAAAGGGCTGTACTCCATACAAAAAACCGCGGACTCGTCACAGAAGATAATTACCCGCCTAAGAGCATATGGTGGTACCAAAAACTTACCGTACAACTATTATACAACATATGGAAGTCCTATTGTCGAAGCTCCCATCGAGGATGTATCTTACGGATATGACCCTAATACACATTTGATAGACGGCGCTGTTGTGACTCTTCCTTTTTATATGAAATTCCTATCCGACACAGCATTGTATGATGTGACAATCAATGGGCATTCTTATAAAATAAGAAGAGGCAGCTTTCTTGGGAAATGCTACGTTTTGTTGAATAGCGAAGCCGACAAGGACAACGTCCGCATAGGCGCAAAGATGCGGATAGAAAAAGGCATTGAGACGGACAATGTTCCAAGAAAGTACAAAAGACCTTCTGGAGCATTAGTCCCCAATAATATGGCTGTTAAAAACTTGATGCTTCCTGATTTTCCGGAAAAGACACTTGACCCATACCTTGATAGTAAAAACATAGATATTATCGGAGTTCGGGAAGGTTCGGTTTTCTTTGACGGGAGCGATACTTCTTTGCCGGAAATATATCCGTCTATGGAAGGAATGACGGCACAGCAGTTGAAAGACGCGGGAATAATCGTAAATGCTACCGGAGCGTTGGATGAAATCGCTTCCGATTCAGTGAATAAGGATAATACGCCAATCGCGGATGATGGTTACTTTGAAGAAGGGGAAACCATCCCACCGTTCAAAATATATCTCAAAGACATTGGATTTGACATAAACGATTATCTAACAGGGGAAACCGCCACCATATCCATGAAAAGCGGAATGTGTGGTGGGCGTGAATTTGAAATACTTGGAGATGCAGACAAGCCCGTAAAACAAGGTGACATGTGGGTCTTGACATGCAACAGAGTCTATGATGAAGGGCTGAATCTTTATTTCCCATATAAGGATTTTACTATCAAAGCCGGAGATAAATTTGTGCTTTTGGGTATTGATATGCCGGATGTGTATATAAAAGCTGCTTCCCAAAGATTGCTAACAGCTTCTAAAGAATATCTTGCAAAAAATGATTATGTAAGATATACTTACGAGCCTAAAGTAGATGAAATATTTATGGCGCGTCACCCGGAACTGCATGACAGTATAAAGGAAGGTGATTTAATGTTGTTCGAGGATGAAGACTTAAACATCAACGGGAGCATTATTATTGACAGCCTTACAATAAAGGAAGGAGACGCTCTCATCCCAACGTATGATATTACCCTTCGCAATGACAAAGCGGTAGGAACTTTAGAAAAGATACAGAATCAGATAGACTCAATTGTAGGCGGGCAAGGCGGTGGAGGATTAACTACCCAACAAGTGGAATCAATCATTAAAGCCTTTGGAGAAAAGCTGTTTTTGAATAAAACCAAACCTGACCAAACCAGCTATTTAATAAAGTTCTTAGGCGGATTATTTTCAGACTACATCCAGTCCATGAATTTTTCTTCCGGTGCTCTCGGTGAAGGCTTTGTCATTAAAGTAGACAGCAAGACGGGTAAATCCTACATTGAAGTGGACGAACTCTTTGTGCGTATTAAGGCGATGTTCTCCGAGTTGGAGATAAAGAAGCTCTCTTATGCAGGCGGAAACTACATGTTCACCGCTGCCGGAATGAAATGCGGAAAGGTGGAAGAACACGAGGATTTTTGGCGTTGCTATCTTTTGGTGGATGATGGAGAAACGGCTATCGAGAACCCGTTCAAGGAAGGCGACCAGATACGTTTTCAAGACTTCAATATCAAGCCGGGTATCTACGAGAATGTATCCAACCGTTACTATTGGCGCTTATGTGTCGGCGTTGGTGAGGATTACATAGACCTTAGCAAGACGGACTGTGATGCAAACAGCGACATACCACAGGAAGGCGATAGCCTTGTACAGCTCGGAAACAGAACAGACAAGAAGCGTCAGAACGCAATCACCTTGTCCGTGTATGGCGATGATGCACCGAGTATCCATCAGTATGCCGGGATAGATTCCTATTCTTTAGCAGGCAAGGAAGTGACGGTTATCAGTCCGCAAGGCAACAAGTTCATGGGAGACTTTATCTTGAAAACGGGAATAAACATTATGACCCAGTTCAAGATATTGGAAGATTTGATTTACTCTGAAATCTCCAAAGTGCTTGACGAGGTGCAGGCAAAGGATAATTATCTGTATAACGCATCATTTGCAAGCAATACGAACGGTTGGGAGACAAAGAACGATGTTCATTTCTTCACCGTGAACGGAAAGTTCTTATTAGTGAATGGGGAGTTCTATTCCCGTAAGGACGCTATGGCTGCCATTATCAGAGACGGGGATAGAAACGTGCTTCGTATTCTTTCTTCCGGAATTAAACAGTCCAATGCAGATTTAGCCAATAAACCGACCTATGAGGAAGGGGAAGAACCGGGAAAGTTCTTTATCTCTTTCCGGTATAAGGTAGCTACAGCCGGAACGCTGACAATAGGATTTCCCGGTCAGAACCTGCATTTCACCGAACGTCTTGAACCGAGTGAGGAATACGCAATGAAGGAGTATTCCGGCACATGGGACGGAACGGGCGATTTTGAGTTGAAGTTTACGGGGGATATATACATACATTCGCTGGCATTGACCGATAATGCCTACGAGGATATGATAACAAAGTTTGAAACCCAGCTAAGCCAAACTAATGAAAAGATTGAAGCTGTGGCAAAAAGAACATCCAATCTTGAAAGCAAAAGCGCGGGATGGTTAACCACTGCGGATGGTGTCAAGATTTGGGCTGCTGCGGAGTTTGAAAATGGAGTAAAAGCTTCGTCCTTGTTTAATGTGTCGGCGGAAAGTATAACGTTAAAGTCGCAACATATTAAGTTGGAAGGTATAATTACCGCCAATGGAAATATCAAGATACACGAAGATGGCTCTATCGAATGTCATAATGGCTCTTTTACGGGAGATATAACAGCAGATAGCGGGTATATCGGTGCATTCAAAATAACCGGCAGAGGACTTGAAAACGAAAAGGAAAATCCGACTGCGACATTGAGGATAGGCAAGAATGGTGGAAAATTTTTTGAAGTGAATGTCTCTTCCGGGGCAATGTGCGGTATTCGTGGAGATGGGATTACGGCACTTAGTCTGAGTGCCTACGGTGACCATTCAATCGGTGTAAGAGTAATAGCTCAGGCTGGATATGATACTTGTGCAATAGAAGCATTGGGCAATGTAGAATTAAATGCCAGGAGCGGTGAATCGGTAAGAATAAACAGATTGCAGGCTTCCGGATTTGCTGCGGGCGTCCGCAATTTAGGCAGCAGTATAATTTCTGTCCCACAGAGCTATACAGTCAGTGATACCGATGATATTATCATATATGGAGGACCGAATATAGGCTTTGACCCTACCCTGTTTCTTCCAAGGTCGGCTGTTACGGGCCGGATTGTATATTTGAAGAACCAGTTGAACCGCAATGTTTCAGTGAAAGGACCTCTGATGAATCCCAATAACAGAGGCACAACCACTGCTACTTCCATCAATCAAGTATCCTGCTTTTTCGTTTTTGACGGCAGTTATTGGGTTCGTTTTTTCTGTGGATAATACTAATAATTATAGCTCATGAAAAAGATAAATTTTAAACAATTACTGATTGCTACGGACATTACCCGTAAGCATTGTGAAAATATAGATTGTAGAGAGAATTTTGCGAATGTATTATACCGGAACGGTAACGGTATCGCATCGCATGCACTCGCTTTGAAGATATACAACTCCAATGAAGAGACAGAGTATACCGATGAAGAAGTATCCCTGATACAAGAACATGCAAATACTTTTTGCAAACCTTTCTTCATTGACGCGCTCAATCGTGCTATCAACAATCAACCGGAAGAAGCAACCGATAAACAGGAATAATTATGGCTTGGACAGAACAGGATTATCAAGAAATAGTTGCCCGTCTTATGGCTAACTCCATAGGGGTTAATGAAGTACCGAATGCGGACAAAGCGGATGATGTAACGCCATTGCCTGCATTTAAACCTTCAGGAAGCAACAGTGAAGCTTCTGTGGTCAATTATCCTTTAGAATTTTTGAAAGGAGAAAAAGGCGAGCCAGGTATACAAGGCGAACCGGGAAGCTCTTTCCGTGTGGCTGGCGAATACGATACCCTTGAAGCCTTGAAATCCGCTGTTCCCGATGGTTCGGCAGTTGACGGGTTTATGGCTGTAGGCACGGAAGCCCCTTATGATTACTACGCATGGGTGAACGGTGAATGGGTAAGCCAGGGTAAGATAGGCGGCATAGAAGAAGCGCCAACTGATGGAAAGGCATACGGTCGTAAAAATGGGAATTGGGCGGAAGTTCCTGAAAAATCCGACGTCCTCACCAAAACCAACAGTGAAAGTTTCACCCCAACCTCGGACTATCAGCCTGCAACGAAGAAGTATGCGGATAATATCAATTATGGTAAGGTTATTAACGTTTCTGTGGGCACTTATCTTATTACCAATAAAAACGAAAAAGACAGGGAAGCAATAGACCTTATAAACACCATCTTTGGTTCGGTTGATAATCTGAAAGAAATAATTCAGGATATTATAGCGAACCACACCAAGTATTATTTTCACAGTTATAATAGCAAAGATAATTGTATTGAACTTAGTAGCATTTACTCTTTTCACAACACTGAAACTGAAGAATATAACTTGCAATGCAATATCAGTTATTATATTAATAACGGTCCTGTTTCCAAGCGTATGGGATTTAAACTAATGCCCAATGATGAAGACTGCGCTGCCTCTATAGAAGATATACTCACTTCCGATAATCTACAAAGAGTTGTTAAACGTACTAAAACTGAATATGATAGTATCGGTACTAAAGATAATTCTACAATGTATGCTGTAATTGAATAAAAACTTAAAGATATGGATAGTAATTTAAAAGTTGGTTCTAATAATGCAGGATTGTTTATTGGTAATACTGAGATATTAGGGGGGGGGTAACAGTTAATTATGAAGATGGTTTCTTTAATGACCCTGGTTCTGCGTGTATTATAGTTAATAATTCGCAAGAAACTAAATCTTTTAATATAGATAATAATACAGTTAATGTTGCTTCAAATAGTATTTCCTTTTTATATAATTATTCCAATTGGAAAATATCTACTAATACAGATATTATATATGATTTTCGTTTTGGCGATACTGATAATGGAGAAGCTAATGATACTATTACAGCAAAGGCAAATGATGTATTATTTAATTTTACTGGTTATGGTTCTTATTTAGTTTTAGTAATAAAAGAATAAATATAATTGATATGGATAAAGATACGAAAGATATTAACGGGGGGGGGGGTAAGAGTAGGTATAAGTAATACGAGTATTCGTATTGGAAATCAACTTATTGCTGGCAAAGAATTTGATTGGAGTAAATTATATGATGCTTTAACTTATTTACCGCCTACTGAAACGTTATATAAGAAAAGAATGTTAATAATAGCCAATCTTAGCTCACATAATATTAGTCTATATAGAAGTGGACAGTTAACTACTGTTGAAAGTGGTAAAATAGATTGGTATTCTAATGGTGTAGGTAGTAATATTAATTTTAATATACAAAATGAAAATGTTGACGACCCTGTTAGATTTTTAGAAATTTATAAATATTATTTAGTAGGTGAAAGCAATCAGCAATTAGACGTTAAAGAAGGTGTATGTCAACCTGGAAGTAGTATTTGTGCTTTTGCTGAGAACGATTATGATGATTTAGATTATGTGGTTTTTATTTTTGATTATAATGAATAAATAAGATGATGTATATAAAAACAATCTACTACAACAACAAATTAGCGAAACTCATCCTCTTTGGCAGCTACACGACAATCATGCTCTTCGGCTTCATCCTTACGAAGCTGAAAGAACTGTCCGAAACGACTATCCGTCATGAACGGACACATCAGAAACAGTTCTTCGAGTGTATGGAGATAGCGGCTATCCCGTCCGTATTGCTGGCATTCCATGTCAGTGCGTGGTGGTTGTTACTTATCCCGCTATTCTACTACATTCTTTATTTGGCAGAATGGTTTGTAAGCTTCGTGTATCACTTGTTCACAGACAACAAGATTGGGGACGGAGAGGTCAATAAAAATGCTTACCGTGCAAGCGCATTTGAAATGGAAGCCAAATTCAACCAGGACAACCCGAACTACTTGAAAGAACGTAAATGGGGAGCGTGGTTCCGCTATTACGGCAAGATATGAAAATCCCGTCCTACTCTCACGAGCAAAACGGAATGACAGTAGTTCGCTTATTTGATAAGAGACACAAAGATATGAATAATTGACAAATAACGATAAGATGAGTACAGAAGTTGTAAACGCAGCCCTTCAAACAAGTAAGGGGATTAGTGATTTCGGAATGATGGCTGTTGCCGCAGGTTTCTTTTTGGTTATATGCGGTGTAATGTGGTTCTTTATATTCAAATGGTTCAAACATTTGGTGGATAATGTGATAACCAGGCAGGAAAAGGTGATAAATGATTTGCTCGTGGAAACCAAAGCACAAAATGAGGTCCTTTCTGATATTAACGAGGGATTGAAGCCTATTTCTCAGATGCAGATAAATTCGGTTTGCAACAACTTCTTTGACCTTGATTGTGAAAGACTGTGCCGGCTGGTCCGCAATGTGCGCGATGAGAATAATATTGATGATAAGCAGAAAACGAGACGGAAAATAGAAACGCGTTGTAATGCCATAATCAAGAAGCGGAGTATTGAACTCGGCAACTTTATTCATCGCGGGAAAAGGCTCAGTGAGTTTATGTCTACGGATTGGGTCAAAAAGTTTTCGGATATAATAGAGTCGGAAATTTATAATCCTATCGGCGCCAATAATGCACGTGCCTATGCCAATATCAAAACAGCTATAGATGAGGTTAAGGTTGAATTTTTTAATAACATGAATAAATGAGGAGTAACAAAATGAAAAAGAAACTGATTATCGCAGGGATTGTTATCGCTATCATCGTGGGAGTTATGCTTTACATGCACTACACACCGTTTTGGGTGAACTTGACTACTGTCGTATCATTCGGTGTCGGTGTTGTTGCCGGATGGGTGGCTCGTGTGGTTTATGACAAATATTTCAAGGAGGACGCGCAGAATGAAAATATTGATTGACAACGGACACGGAAGCAATACTCCAGGCAAGTGTTCACCGGACGGAAGATTGAAAGAGTATGCGTATGCCCGTGAGATTGCCATACGTTTGGAAGCCGAATTGCGCAAACAAGGCGTTGATGCCGAACGTATCGTCAAAGAGGAAATAGACGTTCCCCTATCGGAGCGTTGCCGTAGAGCAAACGAATACAAGGCAAGTGACACAATTCTCGTATCTATCCACTGTAATGCAGCGGGAAGCGGCTCTGAATGGATGCAGGCACGTGGTTGGGAAGCATGGACTTCGACAGGTCAGACGAAAGCCGATAAATTAGCTGATAGCTTATATGTGGCAGCCGGACGACTTTTGCCGGACATGAAGATACGCAAGGATATGACGGATGGCGACCCTGATAAGGAAAGCGGGTTCTACATCTTGAAGCACACGAAGTGCCCGGCAGTCCTTACAGAGAACCTATTCCAAGACAATAAGGAAGATGTTGGCTTCTTATTATCGGAAGAGGGGAAGCGGGCAATAGTGGACTTGCATGTGCAGGGAATTGTGAACTATTTGAATAACTCTAAAAAGTAAACATCATGGCAGCAGAAGTTTTATCATTTCAACAAGAAGAAGGCAAAACAGCGTATTACGCAACGTTTGTCAGTGACGGTAATCCCGTTACCATACAGATAAAGAACAAGGGCGGATATGTGACCGCTTTCGCAGGAATTGATGATTTGGAGCCCGTTCCGCTTTATCCCAACGCATCCCAATATAACGGTGCGTCCAATACAATTTTTCGTATCGCAGGGATAGCGAATGGCATAAACGTCACAATTAAGAGCGCTACCGAAGTATTGGGAGCCAAAATGATTAAAGAGGGATAGTCTATGAAACCAATCACTATCCCAAACATCAGCATCCCAACAATCGGTATTCCTACTATTGGTATACTTACTATAGGGTATTCATATATCAAGGATAATAAACCGGGACCAAACCCATCCCCTGATGGAAGGTATTTATTATTATCGGATGGCACTCCGTTATTGTTGGCTAACGAAGAGCCGATATTACTTGCAAATAACAAAAAATAAAAAGATATGGCAGAAGGATTACAAATAGGACAACTCCCTCAAAAGGAGAACTTAACAGGAAACGAGCTGATACCTTTTCAGCAAGGAAGTAGCAACGGCTCAATGAGTACCGCTACATTGAAGAAATACATCGGCACTGGTGGTGGCAACACTGACTATATGAACTACATCACCGAGTATAATGTTTCCGTCCAGCATCCTACTTCGGGAATTGGCGGGAGTAACAAGTACAGTCTGGAAGGCGCTATAGCCCAAGTCCCGCAGGAACTTAGAAATATCGGACTGAAAGTATCATTCATCAATTCAGATGGAAAAGTAGAAACATGGGAGTTCCAGGGAGGAACGTTTACAAGCATTGATAATTGGATTCGGCAAGCACTGAATGTGGATGTTGAAAACATATCTGTGAATAAAATATCCTCCGATAAAATAAAATCAAATAAAACGATTGATAATTCGGGCAATATTATTTCTTTCGAAGGAAGATGTGTTGTTGACGGCTTTGATATAGGTGACATGGATTATCTGTATACAAATTGTTATGGAATCTATTTTTACAAGAAAACAGAAAACGGCCTTACTTATCTAAATTGGAAGAGAGCCAATGCCGCCACGGGTAGAAATATAAGTAAAATTCCCAAGGAAAAAGAGTCTAATTACTGTAGGTTATTATATACAACCGAAGTTCCTGGTAAATATTTTTCGGGTAAAGAGAATTTTATTTTTACAGAATTTGGAGTTGCAGAAGTTCCTATTTTGGATTATAGCAAAAACTTAATAACAGAATCAATTCTAATCAAAGGATACAATACAGTCAATGGTTCTCTATCTGTCAATGAGGAATATAATACGACTCAACTTATAGATATAAAAGATGCAAAAACTGTTTTTACAAATGCTTATTCTGTAGCATTGTTTACATCAGATGGTTCATATATTGGATATACCGGCAGTCAGACAGATTCATTTCGGGAACTTAAAATAAACCAAAGCCCAGCCTATAGATACGCTGTCTTTAACTTTAACAAGAATACTCATGCTTTTGTTTCATTGCATTATTTCCCTTGTAATCCCAATTCTATTGATATGGATTCAACTATGAATCATGATGAGATACTTCGTATGGCTTTCTCCGGAAAGAAAATGACATCGTTTGGCGACTCAATTGTAGAACTGGCTTCATGGCAGAAGTATGTATGGAAATATTTTAATATGGCTGACCATTACAACAGAGGTATTGGTGGGTCTAAGGTTACATCAGTTGGGTACAAAAACAAGCTTGTTGATGAATATGGATATTATCATGCAAGAAATCCTTCAGAGGGGACAATATCAATAAAGGATTATATGTGTGGAGATGAGCGGGTATCTACTATACCGCTTGATACTGATATATTGATTATTTATGCGTCAGCAAATGATATTTCAGGTAGTGTTGAACTAGGGAGTATAGATGATGGAGATGAGACACATTTTTACTACGCTTATGCCTTAATGATAAGAAAAATCATCAAAAGAATCCCCAACGCTAAAATTTTTGTATGTACGCCTCATAACTTTTATAATAAGTATGAAGATGCGGATTATCCATATAAAAATAATCAGAATCTAACTATATTAGATTACTGTAAAGTCATAAAAGATATTGCAGCAATATATGGCATTCCTGTCATAGATGTAAATGGGTTAAGTGGAATATCAACTTTAACAATAACCAAAGATTTGGGCGGCCAAGTTCATCCTAATAATATCGGAGGGCAGAAAATAGCCAATGTTATAATCAATACACTTATAAGATTTGCTCCAATTAGTCTACAGGAACCACGGGTAGAAGATAAATTTCATTAACTAAATTTACATAGCACCAACTCAAAATTAAGGAATATTATTTTTACGAAAATGAGAGAGGCTATTTTTAGCAGAGAACCATTATTGGATTCTCAGCAACCAGAGAACGGAATTCGTGACGTATGATTTTGAGCATCCGTTTAATGAAGATTAAGTACTTACAGTATTCATCCCGGCACTTCACAGTCCGGGATGAAATTAATATCATAAATATACTAATTGTTATGAGAAATAACATCTTAGGTGCGGTGGTCTATCTATCCACCGCCATAGTATTCGGTGGCAGCACTGCACTGCTGATGCTCTTTATCAAGGAGAACAGCGACCGTTGCCACTACTATAACGGCAAGTGGAACAAAGCAGACTTGCTGTGTGGGGTTGCCGCAATATGTGCAGGTATGGTTGTAAATCATTATTTGTTGAGGTTATGAAAAAACTACCCTGGCTATTAGTTGTATTGCTGGCAATCGCTTGTGTGGCGGCGTTGTTCCGTCCGCACGAGCCTTTGCCGGCAGAAATCCGTACCGAAACAAAGATACAGACGGTTGTCAAGACTGATACGGTTCTTATCTCCGCACCGATAGCGGTCTTTTGGCAGATATTGCTGAATGACACAGTACGTATAGGTGATACCCTGCTTCATCGCAAACGGGTTGTGTATGAAGATAGCCTGTATCGTGCGGTGGTGAGCGGATATGTAGACCCGCGGCTGGATAGTATGACTGTGTATCCGAGGACGGTTTATCAGACGGTGACGAATGACATCTATCATGCCGTTAAGCCGAAGAAGAAGCGTTGGGGATTTGGGTTGCAGGCAGGATATGGGTATCCGGGCGGTTTTTATGTTGGGGCTGGGGTGAGTTATAATTTGTGGCAGTGGTAATTTTAGCAATATCATAGAGGTGAACTTATTGGATTAAGCAACAATAATTCATCAAAACCCCACAAAATACACATTCTTATAAAAATTATATATAGAAAATACACATTTACGAGAAAATTATATATGTATCGAGTATGGTAAGAAAGAAATTAACGATGTAGAAGTTGGCTTGTAGCTGACACTCTTTCGGGGCTTAGAGTATAAAGAAAGCCCCCAACGTTCAAATAATTATTGCCACATAAAAATTTGAAAAAAGCATAAGACACCGCACGTTGGAGGCTTTAATATCTTCAACACGGTATCTTATGCTTTGTTCGTATATAATCAAATATTTTATGTGGCAGGGCAAAGATAAATATAAAATTCAGAAAAACTATGTGTAAGTCAGAAATCTTTGCCGAAACAATTAGTCTCGTGGCGCAGGAGACCGAAATACCCGCCAGCCGAATACTATCCTCGGATAAGGATACGGAAACCGTAGACGCCCGCCATTTGCTTGTACAGTTGCTTGTTGAAAGGGGAATGTATCCTTCACAGATAGCTCCTAAAATTCACAAGACCAAACGTGCGATAAACTACATGATTTCCAATTTCCAGGAACGTATGGAAGGCGGGAAAATGTTGAGAATATATTGGAAAAATATAAAGAAATCGTTGGGAAACAACTGATTTCATGGCAGTATCGGTATTTATACTTTTGTGATGCGGTTGATTTTGACCGTAATACAAAATATAAATCTCTATGGAAAGAACGTATGTCTTCAATCAAGACGGGAACAACGGAAATGGTGGCGGAAGCAAATTCGACATCATGGCTATGTTGCCCAACTTGATGGGAAGCAAGGGTGTAGACCCCGGACTTCTCGCTTTACTGAACCAGGGACGTGGCAGCCAAGACCAATGGGGCGGCTCGTGGTGGTTCATCTGGATTATCCTTTTGTGGTTCTGTTGGGGCGGCAACGGCTTTGGCAACCGCTTTGGCAATGGTGGAGGTCTGCCTGCCGAGCTTAACGGTGATGTCGGTCGTGAATACCTGATGTCAGCCATTCAGGGCAATGGCAATGCCATCAACCAGCTTGCTTCTTCTTTGAACTGCTCTACCCAACAGTTACAGAGCGCCCTGTGCAACATCCAGGGACTTATCGCCAATGTAGGAAATCAGGTGGGCATGTCAAGCCAGCAAATCATCAACGCATTCCAGTCCGGAAATCAGGCTGTTCTTACTCAGATTGCAGATTGCTGCTGCAAGACTCAGAACGCCATTACCACAATGGGCTATGAGAACCAGCTTGCAATGTGCAATCAGACCAACGCGCTTGTCAACACAGCCAATCAGAATGCCCTTTCATTGCGTGACGGTGCGACCGCCAATACCAATGCTATCCTTGCGAAGCTGGACGCCATGCAGAACCAGGCATTGCAGGACAAGATTGCGGCTCTTACAGCAGAAAAAGCCACTTTGACTGCTGAAATCTCCCAACGTAACCAGAATGCTACTATCCTGAATTCAGTAGGACAACAGATTGCTCCTTTGGCAGCAGGCTTGCAGGCATTGCAGTCCGATGTCGATGGAATAAAATGCAAGACGCCTAACACCGTTCCGGTTGTTTACCCTAATATTCAAGCCATCAACACAGACTGTTTCCGTGCTGCGGCTTTCGGTGCTTACGCCGGTGATGCAATGTATGGACGTGGCGGTTGTGGTTGTAACAACTACTGGGGTTAATTCCGGTAAGAAAGGGGGTAATTATGTGGCCTAACTTTTTTACAGGATTTCCTTTCTTGTTCCCTACTATTGGAAGGGCTAATTTCAATACCCTTCCTACGGTAGCCGTAACGGTCGGCACGGAGAACGTGACTTTGGAGCTTCCTAACCATGCGTTCCGTAACAGAAGCTATGTAGGCGGTTTCTATGTCAGTCTCCGCCAGGTAATACCTGCCGGTACGACTGCTACACTCCCGATACTGATAGGGACTAATGGGGATACAAGACCGTTGCTGGCTTACAACAATGAGCCGGTGACTGTCGGCAACCTTGCCGGAACGGGTATCTACGAAATCCACTATAACAAGTACACCAACGAACTGTTCCTTGTTAACGGTGGGTATCGTCCGACAACCGCATCGGCACCGACTCCGACAGCAGAAGCAACCGCTCAAAAGAGCAAGTAGTTAACATGGGGCTTTGTGGTTGTCTCCAAAATGGGAATAGCCACACCCCTTTAAAATCAAACCAATATGTTTCAATCACTTCGTACCAATAACCAGTTGTATATACTTCATAAGGATGCTAACCCGTTTATCGAATACGGTCCGGTAGTCAGCGTTTCCGCTCCCAAGCCGAAATATCCTATGGCACCCCCTATGGGACAGTTGCCCCAAATGGAAATGGTTGTGGATGTCGTTGTCTGTATCAACGGGCAGAACACTACTTTCCAAAATCTACCTGCCGGCATGGATATAGCCGACTTTGGACAGAACGGTAATATCGTAGTGTCATGTTCTCGTGATGCGATGAACAACGAGGTCGCTTCTATGAAACAGAAAAGCATAGACATTATCAACAGCATGGACTTCCACAATTCCGTCATTGCGGGATGTGATAAGATGCTGACGCTCTTGAACCCCGAATTTGCAGAGAAACAACGTCAGGAACAGGAAATATCCTCTCTGAAAGGGCAAATGGCAGAAATGAGCAAGAACATGTCCGACCTTATGGAATTGAACAAACGGCTTATGGAACAGCTCGGAGTGGCTGAAACATCTAAAACAAAGAAATAATATGGGAATGTGGGAAATATTGGAAGAAGGGCGCGGAGAATATGACCGTGACTTCGGTATGAGAGGCGGTAATCCTATGGAAGAAGCCTATAGAGAGGGTTGCCGTCATGGTTACGAGAGAGCCATGCGTGAGATGCAGGGCGGTGAAATGGGCTATCGTAACAGCGGTGGTTCACGCGGTGGAAGCTATAGCGGCGGCTTAGATATGGGCGAACGCCGTATGCCGGGTTACTTCCCGGAATATCCGGTTTACAACGAACGCCGCGATTCACAGCCTTACGGTGATGATATGGGCGAACGCAGACGCAGACGCGCCAACGGAGAGTTCATGTAATGGAGAGGGGATTATTCCCCTCTTTTGCCAATCACTTAAAATCAGGAAAATATGAAACAAAGATTAGATACATACGACAGAATACCGCCTGCAATGGCCGACTATCTCAGCCAGTACGGATGGCATTTCAGCAAGAAGATGTGCCTATGGGCTGTTTCCCGCATGAAGATGGAAAATAAATCTACGGGTAAAGAAGAAAAGCTGGAGCCAATCAGCAAAGAGCAGGTAGAGGAGCTTCTGAAAAAGTACAGTGTAAACCTGGAGAAGGATGCAGGGTACGACAGTGTTTACGTGGCAAACATGGCGAAGTCGGATTACTACAAAAGTTCTATCACTGACGAAGCCCATCTCGCATTGTTCATTAAGGATTACATAGATGATGTGGACGCTTACAATGGAATGCCTTTCACTCGGTTCTATGCCGACTGCATAGGCTCCGGCAATCCTATCATGTGGGAACAGATGATGTAGCCTATGATAATACAGGAATTTTACATACCGGATTATGATTGGGAAGTAAGGGTATATTATGCGGTGGACTGCTATTATACCGACCGTATCATCGCCGACCTTCAGCGGGTTGGATGCAGGGGGCTGGATTTGGTGAATGCCTATAAGAACATGCGCTCCTGCAATCTGAATACGGGTATCACTTACTCCAATATCCGAAACAGGCAGACCGTAATGGTTATAGCCCTTACTTCTTTCCCGGCAGAGTTTCAAAACTCTTTCGACCATGAAAAGGGGCATCTATGCCGGCATATCTCACGGGCGTTCGGCATCGACCCATACGGGGAAGAGGCGCAGTACCTTAGCGGATATGTGGGACAGAAGATGTTCCCGGTAGCGAAGAAATTTTTGTGTGAACATTGCAGACGTAGCTTATGTGGAAAATAGTACAAGCCATTTTATCAGGCAAATCCCGGGAAGAAGTATATAACATGCTTTCTCCCGAACAGAAAGAGACGCTGAACAGCCTTGCCGCGGCAAATGGTATAAACCGCCAACAACGTAGAAAACTTGAACGTGATGCGAAAAAGGGATTACATAGATGAACTGCTTGAATTGGCGGACAATGTCCTTTACATGGACTATTGCCGCCTTTTCCGGGTTATCCAATGGAACGTTTAGAACGCTTTGAACGGATTCTCCATTGGGTTATACCGCTTGCCGTTTTGGTGAGGGTTATATCTGTATGCCTGTAAGTTTACTATCTGCATTTAACTTTTGTAAGTCCATACTTAGCCAACCTTAGATATATCGTCCTTACACTTACATTCAACATCTCTGCCATTCTGCGGGGGCTGTATATTTTCTTCCTTGTACAACTTGGTAATGTTTTCTTCCGAAAGTGGGTCAACGAAAGGTTTCTTAGGCTCTGTTATCCCCATCCGTTTACGTGCTTTCGCTGCATATGCTTCATTCTGTTTGTCTTTTGTGATGTAAATAACAGTGGTCTTGTTAAGGCGTAGAGGGAATAGCCTTCTTTCCACTTCCTTGTGTTGTTCGGCAAGGCTTTCTACATCCCCGTTGACCGTAGTGTCAATCTTCTTGTATTTGTCCGGGATGCGGGAATGTCTGTCTCTGATTATTCTGTCTGCTCTTCTCATGACTTCTCTTCATTGTCTGAAAACACTAAATTTTGTACTTCTTCTTCCCATATATCTCCCTCATTTCCTTCAAAGTCAAGATATACCGTATCTTTAGGGCTTGGATTGTTGAAACTAGAAAGCATCCCTATTACCTGCATGGGTATGGAAAGTCTTTCTCCTTGTGGTGACGGGAGTTTTATTCTCACCCGGTCACCGATTTTTAATTCTGTTATATCCATTATTTTATTATACTAAATTTATGATACCACTTGTCCGCATGGCTGAACCATCCTATAATGAATGATTTACCGAAGAGAGTTATTTTGTATAGTTTACTCATATATTTTTGTTAACTAATTCACACCAACTATTATCGCTTTCCCAAAACCATTGATAGCCGCCAGCGTGTTTACGCTTTCCGGAACAGCAATTCCTGATATTACGGGCACAGATGCCGGTCTTTCGTTCCGCATCGTTAGAGGACTGGAAAACACCTTGTAACCGTCCGCTTTTTATAGCTACTACTTTCTTTGCATTGCAGCCCGCTATATTAGGGTTTCCCGTTCTCCCTAAGGCTAATCCTTTAATCATACTTTCCCTTTTATGCGAAGGGATGTAATCATCCCATTTCTTTCCCTTGTTATGAGGGATACCTCCTTTTAAAAACCGCCCGTTAATAGGGTTGCGGTTTAATCGCTGTGGAGGTATATATAATTCATTCATCTTTAAATTCAAGTTTTGGGTTACTGATAGTCTTGCTATTCCTTTTCTTTGTCTTAACCATTCTCCGATAAACATCATCAATCAATTGCTTAAGCTCATTGACGTAGCTTTCCATGCTCCAGCCTTCGAGTTGACACACCATTAAATCAAATTCTATTTCTTGTAGCAGCTTTACTTTAAACCTCTCGCGTGCAAAGACATTTACCCGTTGACGCACATTACGGTTAATCATCGGGTCTTGTTTAGGTTCTTTGCTATTGGGGATAGATTTTTTCACGGGGTGATGGTTGTCTGTTATGTTGTTAACATGAACATTCATAGCTTTTACAAGAATTCTTACTCCTCCGTTTAAGACGCTTTTCCCGTTTGTGTAAAAGTCGTATCCGGTCAAAGGAGAACCAGTATGCTTGTCAATGGAGAAGCCTTCAGGCGGTTTATCATAGAGTTCCCAATTCATGTATTTACTCATGGTTGTTTTATTTCAATAACTCAATGTTATCGTGTATGTTGCCAATAACAAGACAATCTTTATTACTAAATGCTTCTCCAAAGAAGTGGAGATATAGCCAACCTTTTTTATCAAGCGCAAATCCGGCATAATGATTACTGTACATAACCTTGCATATATCTCCGTTGCATTCAACAATATCACCTTCGTATATTTCTTCACCGTTCTTATCACATAAGCCGGTGAACTGCCCAACAGTTTCAGCCCATACGTCATCGCACCGGCAGTCTTCCGGAGAATATATCTTTGCCTTGTCTGTGAGGATAAGTCCGTTTTCGTTCCTTCCGGCAGTATAGAAAAAAGAGAGAAATCCATATATCCATTTCCCCGTATCAGTACTTTTCCCTCTGAATTTTATTTCACGTTTCATAATCAATATCTTTTCTCGTTTTTAATCAATCAGTTCAAATTCATAAACGAAGACATAGGGATTACTCTTAAACGTACCCTTGCCAGAAACGCAATCTATTAAGGATGCAAAAGCTTCTAATGGATTACTATATTCCTTGTATTGCCCATAAGGACAATTGGAACGCGTAACTCCATGATGCCAATAATATCTTCCCCATTCACCGTCAGCGGACTTATGAATAGTTTTTATTATTCCTTCTTTCAAGCAGTCTTCGTTAGAGATTTCTTGAAGCCTTTGGATTTTGATGTTGGTAATACGGATGTGATGGGGCATGAAGTCAGCGCGGACAAATAACTTGTTTTTCCAACCGGGTGCAAATTTTGTTTTAGTATAAAATCCTATTCCGTCTTTATCATGAAGTGTGATTTCGGGATTCATACCTAAACTTTTGTAACATTGCGCAATGGCAACAACTTCACCGACTTTATATTTTGGAATATTCCAACCCGTAAAGTCTCCTTTGTCGTTTTTCCAACCAAAAGCATAATTTAATGGAGATACTATGTTTCCGTCATTATCGTAATCATTTGGTTCAAAAACGGGGAATACAATATCATAAGTTTCATTTGGTCTGTCATACTTGCAGACCCTTCTCGTCATAGTCTTCCGACCATCCAATACAGCCTGGGTTAGACTGTATTTATCATTGAACATTATCTTCTTCATTGCTGTTTCTCCTCTACTTTAAAAGATAATTTCTCAAGTTTCTCCATCTGCTTACGAAGAGAAGCGATTTTCCTAATCTTCATTTCTTCCGCCTTTTTCAACGCTTCGGATTTATCGGTGAATGCGTTTTCCCCTATACGGAAGTAAGAACATAAACCATCCCTTACATATTCTCTATCTTCAAATCTACTTCTAATAATATCTGTTTCTATCTCTTTAATACCTTCTGTTAAGGCATACTTTGTTATAAATACTTTTGCCATAGTTGTAATCATTTATAAGGTTAAAGTGAATTAAGAGAGGCAGCGGACACGGGGCGAACCCAATCGTCACTGTCCTGAATGTTGTCGTATCTAAAACCGTCGCCCCAACTGAGAATAAAATTGCGTTTGTTTCCTTTTCTCGTAGAACACCAATACCAGTCATCTTTCACTGGTTGTTTTCCGCAGATAGCTAAGGCTGCATTCAGCATAACCTTATGTTCATACCCTAAGACACTCTCTTGTAGTGTAGGAATGCGCCAACTTAATCCACATAAGTCCAATGCTATGACTTTCTCAGCAATTTCGCTTCCGGATGCAGCCAATGCTTTGGTATTGCCTATTCCATCGGTATCCTTCATGCCTTCTTCTGTGGTTGGATATATCTTTCCTGTTTGCTCTTTCTCCCAATCAAGAAGAATATGGGTATCATTATCCATATCTTCCGGATAGAAGAATAAAGCATTGCCATCATGGATAATAACTGCACATTGTGCCTGTTCGTTTTCTTCATGCAGTCCCCAAAATTTAGGTTTTACAAAATTCTTATTGACGGTAAAGATGAATACACCATTACCTACATTTTCTTTTGTGTAAATTCCTTTGCTCATAATCATATAAGTTTTAATATTTCTCAAAATTTGGGATTTGTAAATAGAAAGAGTTTCGAGACATGGGAAGCCAACACTTTTGCTCCTCATTGCACGTATTCCAATTATCTTCCCCAAATTCATCATTTAATGCTTCCACTATCTTATAGGCTACATCTTTTACAAAACGAGTATTAAGTATCCTCTTGCCTTTAATAACGATTGTAGGTGTATAGAGTGAAATTTTATACTCCCCACCGTTTTCTATCGACCAGCTACCTTGTGCTACTGTAATGTGCGGATTGGTTTCATTCTTATACTCTTGTACTATACTTAGATAGCCATTAAAATAGTTGGCTATTAGTTCCGACTTATATACTTTTAGCCCCGTTGCTTTTTCTAAAAGTTTTCTAAGCCTATAAGCATCATTTACAACAGGGTCCATTCTCATATAAGTTTTAACGCTTCTTGTATCCCGGCTTCCAGTGCTTCCTCGTAGGTGTCATATACTTTATAGCCATTCCCTTTGTTTATTTCGTTCTCCATCCAGTCGCTTTC
>ERZ773162.1069-NODE-1069-length-24571-cov-8.773576_pt1 | contig 24571 bp, 20 predicted proteins | sample MGYA00511113_ERZ773162 | MGnify/ENA primary metagenome ERZ773162 (study PRJEB29015, sample SAMEA2737807) | human gut metagenome | biome: human gut; feature: human-associated habitat; material: faeces | place: China | collected 2012 ... | reverse complement strand
AACGGAAATATTGTAGGTCAACCAATTGTTGGTGCAATAACTTCATCATCACAAGAAAAGCAACTTAATAAACTTATTGATGAAGCAATAAAAAACAGTAAAAAATAAGGACTTTAAATATCTATGTACTCTACCGGGCTCATATATCCCAGAGATTGTTTAATACGTTTGGTGTTATACCGGATGATATATTATTAATTTCATCTATAAAATTATTGTAAAAGTAAAGAGCTATCAGACATCAAGTCCGATAGCTCTTTTACTATTGTATGATTATAAAATATATGAGTGATGATTATATTGTTTACTTGTCAAGATTTTTGGGAAACGAATTGCAAATTTCCTCTAACTTTGAGCAGTTAATTGCAATTCCTGTAAAAGTATCGTCGTCAATTTTATATTCTAAGTAAAATCTGCCATCGTATTCGGCTATTAAAATGCCGTCGTTATTGCAAATCGGGGAATTGTCAAAGGAGTAGTATAAATAGTACCAATTTCCTGTATTTTTCTTAAAAGTGTCGGTTACAAAATTATCAAGATATTTATTTTTGACTTCTTTTAATTGAATGCAAAAATCTATTATCTCATTATCATTAACAAATTTTTTCTTGTAATTCCAACCTTCTTGGCATACCATAATTGCCGTAACATTTTTATGGCTCATATCATTTATACTGTTGATTGGTAAGCTTGTATAAATTTTTTTGTCTCTAAAAGCTGAGCTGTATAAAAAATCGTTGTTCTTATCATTTTTGAGCGTATAGTAGGTATGAGGTAATATAGTGTTATTTTTTTGGCTGATTTTTTCGTCCAAAATCAATTTATAATATTCGCCTGCAAGGGCTTCCATTTGATGATAAGTTTTGCCATTGTATTCTATAGCAGTGATTTCTCCGCTTTTTGTGTGCTCTTTTACTTTATATCCGAGTGAGTAATTGTAGATTAAAACAGAAGAAATTGCAATTACTGCAATGACAGTAAACGCTATGGGGATTAAAATAATGGGATTTATTTTCTTTTTCATAAATTTTCTCCGTTAATGTTTTTTTATATTTTTACGAACAAGCTGTGCCGCCTTGCTTGCTGTTTTTTCGTCAATGCCAAGGCTTATATAATCTAAGGCAATTTTGTTATTCATATATTCCCACCATTGATTGCCGATTAAATCTCTGTGATTTTTATTAGGCGTATGCCATGTAAATCCGTTAGCCATGCATTTTCTAATCTGTGGAAATTCAATTTTGCTATTTGGTGCTGCTTCTTTTAAAGAATTATAAACAGTAGTTGACCATAAATGATTGCTGTATGCCAATGTTCCGTCAAAATCCCAAAATATAATTGCTATTGTTTTATCCTGTCTAAAATAGTTTTTGTTGCTTAATCCTATTAGCAAATTTATTGTAACAAGATTTTTAATAAAATACAATATATTTTCAAAAATGGCAGGGTATGTTTTATTTCACAATTAATGTAAAAAATGTCGAAAATGGGTGAAAACAGGAAGAAAACATTGAAAAGAATAATAATCAGTCGTAAAAACGTGAAAAAAAATCACAAAAAGTGGAGAAAAACTATTGAAATTGGATTTGTTTTGTGATAAAATGTGGAAGAAATAAAAAAAGGGAGTTTTTATTATGGAAAAGAAATTAAAAGTGCTCATTGCAGATAATTCAAATCAATTTGCCACACAGTGTCAAAAAGAGTTGGAAACGCAGGGCTACGAAGTTTCAACGATGGAAAATGACGGTGCTAAGGTGTTTGATGCTATAGCAAAGCAGAAGTTCGACGTTATTTTGATGGATGTTTTTATGACTAATGAAGATGCGGTCGATGTGCTTGAGTACTATCAAACCCATACTGTTGAAAAGCCGATAATTGCTGTTTTGTCAACAATCAGTAGTGAAGAACTTGAAAAACAGACAATGTCTTTGGGAGCAGATTATTTCTTTATAAAGCCGATTTCGCCTGCTCAGGTTGCGAAAAGAATTACTCGCTTAACTGCATGGAAGAATGAGCATAAGGCTGAAATTCAAAAGGGCAGAGCGATGTTTGAACAGGATATGGATGTTGTGATTTCAGATATTATGAGACAAATCGGCGTGCCGGCACATATCAAAGGCTATCATTATTTGAGAACGGCTATAAAATATTGCCTTGACGACAGCGAAATGCTTTCATCTGTTACTAAAATTCTTTATCCAAGCGTTGCAAAGAAATATAAAACGACTTCCTCACGTGTTGAAAGAGCAATTCGCCATGCAATTGAGGTTGCTTGGGACAGAGGTGATGTTGATGTTTTGTCATCATACTTCGGTTATACAATTCAGTCGGAACGTGGCAAGCCGACAAATTCGGAATTTATAGCAATGATTACCGATAAAATCAATCTTTCAATGCGTAATTCAATGTAAAATAAAATCGACTTGTGTATATTATGTGTTTAGTGTTCGTTTACAAAATGTTCAAAAATATACAAACGAGGACTTTTATAAAAGTTGCTATTTGTTCAAGTTGACAAAATTAGCGTAAAGCATTTGACAAATTAAAATTTTGGTATTACCATTAGTTCATAAATTAAACAGTCAAATGCAATGAACAGGAAATGACTTTGCGTACACCGTTTACAGAAAACTGTCGGTTGTGCAAGACAGCAACAAGGAACGTTTTGCCCTCACCTGCAAGCAGTTTCAGCGAAAGGAAACGAGTAACTGAAACCGGTTCTCACCGTTATATGAGTCGTTGTTAATATCAATTGATATTTGACGACGGTTGAGTGGTCGACCTTTTGTCGGCAAGCAAAGTGGTAACACGAAAGCGCAAGAAAATAAGAAGTTTATGCCTTCGCCTTTGCAAAAAATCGGAAACGGTTTTTGCTTGGCGGAGGTTTATTTTTTTGTTAAGCATCTTGACTGCTAATATAATAAAGAAAGAAGATGTATTTATGAACACGCTTGTAATTGTTTTAATTGCTGTTGTTGTTCTCGGTTTAGGCTATGTCTTGTACGGCAGACGTATTGCTAAAAAATGGGGTATTGACCCTAAAGCCGAAACTCCTGCCGTAAAGTATAATGACGGAAAGGACTATGTTCCGACTAACGGTTGGACGGTATTTTCACATCAGTTTTCGTCTATTGCCGGTGCCGGCCCTGTAACAGGTGCTATTCAGGCGGCTGTGTTCGGTTGGCTTCCTGTTTTGCTTTGGATTCTTATCGGCGGCGTATTCTTCGGTGCTGTGACGGATTTCGGTGCACTTTACGCATCAGTTAAAAATCAAGGTAAATCAATGGGTATGCTTATTGAAAAGTATATCGGTAAGCTTGGCAGAAAACTATTCCTGCTTTTCTGTTGGCTTTTCTCACTTTTGATTATCGCAGTATTTGCCGATATGGTTTCAGGTACATTTACTGCATTTGACGCTGTCTCGGGCGCAAAGCTTGCAACCGCTTCAACAAACGGCTCGGCAGGTATGGTATCGATTATGTTTATGCTTTTTGCAGTTGTTTTCGGTCTTATTCAAAAGAAGTTTAATTTCTCAGGCTGGAAAGAATTTGTATTAGGCGTTGTATTTATTGTAGTTTCGTTTGCAATAGGAATGAAAGTGCCTATCATTCTTGGCAAAGACGGCTGGAGTTATATTGTATTTGCATATATTTTTATTGCTGCAATTATGCCGATTTGGCTTATGAAACAGCCTCGTGACTATATGACAACTATTATGTTTGTTTGTATGATTGCAGGTGCTGCGTTAGGTCTTATCATCGGTCATCCGACAATGAATTTACCTGTATTTACAGGCTTTAAAAATGAGCAACTCGGCACAATGTTTCCTATTTTGTTTGTAACAGTTGCCTGCGGTGCCGTATCAGGCTTCCATTCACTTGTATCATCCGGTACTTCGTCTAAAACAATCGCTAATGAAAAGGATATGCTTAAGGTCGGCTACGGCGCAATGATTCTTGAAAGTGTGCTTGCAGTTCTTGCTCTTTGCGTTGCAGGCGCTGCCGCTAAAAACGGTATTCCTGCCGAGGGTACTCCTTTCCAAATCTTTTCAAGAGGTGTTGCAGGTTTCTTTGAAAAGATGGGACTTTCGGTTCATTTCTCAACAGTATTTATGACAATGTGTGTTTCTGCTCTTGCACTTACAACTCTTGATGCGGTTGCACGTATAGGCAGAATGAGCTTCCAGGAATTGTTCAGCGTTGACGATATGAAAAACGCAAAGCCTTGGAGAAAACTTTTGTGCAACACATATTTTTCAACAATCTTTACTCTTGCTTGCGGCTTTGTTCTTACAAAGATTGGTTATCAAACAATTTGGCCGCTTTTCGGTTCGGCTAACCAGCTTTTGAGTGCACTTGTTCTTATCACTCTTTGCGTATTCCTTAAGGTAACAGGCAGAAGCAATAAAATGCTTTTCCCGCCTATGATTATTATGCTTTGCGTAACATTTACCGCTCTTATTCAGCGTGTAGTAGGCCTTGTTAAATCACTTGTTGCAGGACAGGAAATTTTTGCAAGCGTAATTCAGCTTGTGGTTGCAGTATTGCTTATAACACTTGCTCTTATTATTGCCGTTAATTCGTTTAAGAGTTATGTAAGAAGCAAAAAGGGCAGTGAGGTTGAAGAAACCGAAAAAACTATCGTTAATGAATAAATCTTAATATTTCAATAAAAATTAAGGATTAGATATTCGTATTGTTTTACGAATGTCTAATCCTTTTTTTGATGCTTAAGAGCTAAAGCTGTTTTTTACGTCTTATTATATTTCGTACCACTTGATTTCGTTTGAATTTAAATGAAGGTCAAATGATGAGCCGTCGCCGATATAAACTGTTGTATCCTGCGGCTCGTAAGTGTTGTTTACTACGCAATATTTGCCGTTTTTAACATAAGCGTGAACCTCAACATTGTAGTTTGTTGAATACCACTTGTGAAGCTCGTTTTCAGAATTTGCACTCCAAAGAACCGCTCTGTAAAGTACACGGCTGTTCTCAAAGCTGTAAGGAAGGCCGCAAATGTAAACGCCTCTGCCTTTGCCGAATTGCTTAACTGCCATTTGAACTTCTTCTGCGTGACGAACTGCAAACGGAAGCTCTGTAGCATTTTGAACAAGAACTGTTGTTCCTTCAAGAGCAACAATATTTTTCTTACCCTCGCCGAAATCGACGTTGCCGCCGTTTGTATCCTCAAGAATAAAGTGGTTGCGGTGTTCCTCAGTGTTGTAGCGACGGGTGTTGAGAGTAAGTCCGTTTTCTCTTTCAACGCCCAAAATATCGTCAAGCTGGAAGAACTTGCCCTGCCATTGATGAGCAGCCGGCTCGCCGACACCGATAAAGCCGCCGCCGTTATAAACAAATTTCTTGACTGCGGTGATGATTTCCTCGTCTACCCAATATTCTCCTCCGCCTTGCGCTGTATCTGCATCGCCGACATTGATGATAACGTCGAAATTATCAAGCAAATTTTTGTCTTTTTTAATATCGTCAAAGCTGATGAATGAAACGTCAAACGGAGCACCGCTCAATGCCTCAATGACACCGAAGTATGAATAGTTTTGCCTGTAATAAAGACCGTGGTGCACCATATGGTTAGACCAAGCACGCATTTTGCCCCAGCAGTTGAGGACTGCAACTTTCTTTACACAATAAGGAGTAACGCCCTGAATGTTGTCATAAAGAGTTCTGAATTCATCACAAACAGATTTGATATATTCAACGAAATCGGGGAACTGAAGCGCAAGCTTAAGGTATCCGCCGTATCCGATACGCTGAATAGGGCTTCTTAAAATAGCACGTCTTGCAGTTACCCAATTCACCTTTGCCTCCTTGATAGGGTCGCCGCCTTCGCAGAAAACGTCAGGGAAGAAGTAAGGTAAAAATCTGCCTTCCGTGTATTTAACATTTTTAATATCGCTGAAAAGACGAAGCGTTGCGCCGTTGCCGACACTGCCTACAACAGCGTCAAGTCCAATTGAGGCAAACTCGTCCATAAACGGCTCCATTCCAATCCAATGGTCGCCCATAAACATCATAGCTTCCTTGCCGTATTCGTGAACAATGTCAACCATTTCCTTGGCAAGTGCGGCAACTTCTCTTCTTTGGAAAGCCTGAAAATCTTTAAATTCCTTTGACGGAATTCTGTATGTATTGTTCATATATCCTTGGTCAATGATAAACTCGGGGCGGAATTTGTAGCCGACCTCTTTCTCAAACTGCTCAAGAATATATGGGCTTACCGATGCGCTGTAGCCAAACCAATCAACAAACTTCTCCCTTGCAAGCTCATCAAAAATCAATGTGAATTGATGGAAAAATGTTGTAAATCTTACAACGTCAACATACTCATGGGTGTCAAGAAATTTGCGCAGCCTTTCAAGCGAATGTGCTCTTGTTTTCGGCTGACGAACGTCAAATGTTATCTGTGGCTCAACGTCCCATTTATTTACCACCGCATTATACATATGTACCGGGTCCCACATAATGTAAGCAAGAAAACTAACCGTATATTCATGGAAAGGAGTACAGTTATTAATAGTAACGTTGCCGCTTTTCTCGTCATAATCCCAAGAAGTCGGTGCAACTACCTCACCCGTAGTTCTGTCAATAACCTCCCACCATCTTGTGATATCGTCACGGTTATTTACTTTAAGCATATCGGGATAAAGATTATCCATAAGATGAATTGAAAGGGTGTCGCTTGTAGCGGTGTGAAATTTAGTCATAATATACATCTGCTGAATTTCATCAGGATTTGCCTTTGCCCAAGCGTTGTCCTTTCTTGTTGTGTAATAGGTTGCATAAACCTTTGCTCCTGTGTCACGAAGTTCTTGCGGAAATTCGGTTCCGTCGCAGTCACGTATTGCGTCTGCACCCCATTCGTTCATTATTTCAAGAGTTTCTTTGACAACGTCCATATCTGTCGGAATTGTTACTCTGCCTTTGCTTTTTGCCATATTTTACCTCCGAATTGTTATTTTTTGATTTTGATTATTTTATTGTTTTTAAGTGTCATTTTGCCGTGCATTCTCTTTCTTACAAAAGGAACGCCATCTCTTACATAAAATGTATTGTTTGCAACATAAGCGTCGGGATTGCTTGCCGGTGTCATTGTTCCGCTTAAGTCATCGAAGCTTAAATTGTTTTCAAATGTGTTGTGTACTGCCTCCTGCAAGCAAAACATCATACAGCCGCCCTCGTTAAGCCGTGAGTAGTTGTATTCATATTTTGTGCCGTCGCCTGAGTCTGCATCATAAGCCATACCGTCTTGATTAAGCTTTGTATCAACAACGTCATTATATCTTAAAAGCGCATTCTTGCATTTCCACGGCCAAATCGCTGCGGCAACCTTGCCTGCACGCTTTTTTGGATATTTATAATATCTGTCGTTCATTTCAGTTGCACAGGAGTCCGCAACATTATGCTCAACTAAAGGATTTAAAGCGTACATAGGAGTTATAGCGTCACCGCCGGCAAATTTAACATAGTTGTTTTTAAGTGTAATGTTTTCGTTGCCGTATTTCTTGAATGTTTCCTCACTAAGCTCTTTGGTTGCAAAATCCTTGTGACGGTATGAATAGCCGACTGCAATGCCCCAACGGCTGACATTTTTAACAAAGCAGTTTTCAACTGTTACTCCGTCATATCTTGCAACACCTGTTTTTTCCTCATCATCAGGCTTAAAGCAGGTCATATAAATACCGCCGTTGTTCATATGCTTGTTGTAAACATTGCCGTTTATATCGTGGATAAAAAGGTTATCGAGTGTGATTGAATGAAGCGTGCCTCTGTTTTTTGCAACTGCGGCAACGCCTGTTCTGTCCATCTTGTCTGCGGCACAGTAGCTTTCCATATCCTTGAATTTTTCTTTATTTGTTATTTCAATATCTTTAATAAGTATATTTTCAACGTCATAAAGAAGAATTGCGGAAGAAACGTTGCCTTTATATACGTGACCGCCAAAGTCGAGTTCATTGCCGTAGTCATGATACCAAACGCCTTTGCCGTTAGTGTTGATTATCGGCAAATCGCCGTTATCGCCGTAGGATGTAATTTCAATCATATCTCCGTTTATGTCGCCGCAGTTTTTCAAATGTAAAAATTCATTTTCAAAAACAGAACCTTTTAAAAGGAATACCTTGTCACCGGGTGCAAGCTCAATCTCGTTTATTTTATTAAGGCTTTTAAACGCAGTGCTTTCGCTTAAACCGTCATTTTCGTCGTTGCCGTTAAGCGAGCTTACAAAGTATGTTGTTGATTTCTTCATCGTACTGCGCCTCCCTTATCTTTTTATAAATAACCGTTTTAACTTCAAAAAAGAAAAATCGGTCGTTGTTGTACCTTGTGAAAAGGTCCTTATTTTCCTTATAATAGGCTTTCATTTGCTTTCTTGTGATTTCAGTAAAATTATATGCTTTTTTTACCTTTTCGCTTTCGCATACAAAGTCAAGCTTTAATCTTGTAAGCTCAAAATTAAGAAAAGCCGGATATGAAAAATGAGTAAGACCATATACGGTTTCACCGTTTTCAAGCTGTACTTTTCTTTTTTCGTTTTCAGCGTCGCATCTCTTTTTTACTCCCTCAAGGCTGTCGTCATCAATCAGATTGAGTGATTTAGAGAATGCAAGGCAGGCAAGAGCATACTTTTTTTCTTCTTCATTTTCAAAAAGAAATGTATTCATAGCCATTCTCCTTTAAAAAAGTGAATTTTGTGTCATTTGTTATATAATACTTATTTTTATATATTATTGCAAGCGTATTTACATTTTTGATTATTTTGTACTATAAAAAGTGAATATCGTCGGTTTAAAATTATGTTCGACTTTTATATTGATTTGATATATAATTAAATTATCAATTTAAACGGGGTGATGATATGAAATTTATTCATCTTTCGGATTTGCATATCGGCAAGCGAGTAAACGAGTTTTCAATGCTTGAGGAGCAAAGATATATTTTACTTAAAATTCTTGAAATAATCGAGCAGGAAAAGCCTGACGCAGTGCTTATCGCAGGCGATGTTTACGATAAATCTCAACCGTCCGGCGAGGCGGTCAAAATGCTTGATGAGTTTATTTTCAGGCTTTCCGATATGCCCCTTTCCGCCTTTATTATCAGTGGCAATCACGACAGCGCCGAGCGACTTTCATTCGGCTCAAGAATTATGGAAAGAGCAAATATTTTTATCTCTCCCGTTTATGACGGCACTATTCAAAAGCATACGCTTAAAGACGAGTGGGGAGAAGTGAATATATTTATGCTTCCGTTTATTAAACCTGTTAATGTCAGGCAGGCGTTTCCCGATGAGGAAATAAACGGATATACCGATGCAATTGCTGCGGCAATTTCCAAAATGGACGTTGACGAAAGCAAGAGAAATATTATTATCTCCCATCAATTTGTTACGGGTGCAATCAAGTGTGACAGCGAAGAAATCAGTTTAGGCGGTATGGATAATGTAGATGTCGCAGTTTATGACAAATTCGATTATGTTGCACTCGGACATATTCATTCGCCGCAAAAGCTTATAAGAGATACTGTCAGATATTCGGGTACTCCGCTTAAATATTCATTTTCGGAATGCAGGCATAAGAAAAGTGTTACAGTTGTTGAAATGGGCGAAAAGGGAAATGTTCAAATAAAGCTTATTCCGCTTATTTCCAAGCGTGATTTGGTTGAAATTGAAGGCAGCTATGACGAACTTATGAGTAAAGATTATTATGAAAAATTAAATCACAAAGAGGACTATTATCATATCACTTTGACTGACGAAAACGATGTTGTTGACGCACTTTCAAAGCTTAGGTGCGTTTATACAAATATTATGAAGCTTGATTATAACAACACCCGAACGAGAAGTGCGCTTACAGTTGAAAGTGTGGAAAATGTTAAGGAAAAATCACCGACGGAAATTTTCGGCGAACTTTATTTTAAGCAAAACGGCAGTGATATGAGCAAGGAACAAAGCGAGTTTTTGCAAGGCGTTATAGAAAATGTTTGGGAGGCAGAGCAATGAGACCCTTAAAAATTACAATGTCGGCATTTGGCCCGTATGCAGGTGAAGTCACCCTTGATATGCAAAAACTCGGAAAGAGCGGAATATATCTTATCACGGGCGATACGGGCGCAGGCAAAACGACGATTTTTGATGCGATTTCTTATGCGCTTTACGGCGAGGCAAGCGGAAATTACAGGGAAAATACTACTCTTCGCTCAAAATATGCAAGTGCAGATACACCAACCTTTGTAGAACTTGAATTTGAATATAATAACGAAATTTATAAAATCAGCCGCAATCCGGAATATCCCAGACCTAATAAAAGGGGAGAGGGCTTTACCAAGCAAAGCGCCAATGCCGAGCTTGTTATGCCGGACGGCTCAGTTATAACGAAAATCAAAGACGTTAGTGCTAAGGTTGAGGAGATAATCGGCATTAATAAAAATCAATTTTCGCAAATTGCAATGATTGCGCAAGGTGATTTCAGAAAACTTCTCAATTGTGAAACAAACGAGCGAAGTAAAATTTTCAGAAAGATTTTTAAAACCGAGCCTTATCATAATATTGAAATTAAGCTTTCGAGCCTTTTTAATGAACTCAAACGTAACCGTGAAAAAGAAAAAAGTGGCATTGAGCAGTATATCAATCAGCTTAAGTGCAATGAAAATGACACGCTTTCTATTGAACTTGAAAGGGCAAAGAGCGGTGACGTGCTTATTGAGGACGTTATAAAACTTGCAGGTGAGATTATCAATAAGGATACGCTTGAATATACAAAAACTCAAAAAAACATTGAAAGTATTAATGAAGAAATCGAAAAAATAAATTCAAATATTAAACTTTACGAAAATCAAGAGGCAACAAAGAAAGCATATGCCGAAGCGTCTGCCAAGCTTGAAGAACTTAAAACAAAGCGCAATGACTGCGAAAAAGCTTATAAATCAGCCGAAGCACAAAGAGAAAGGCTTGACGATTTAACGAGAAAAATCAATCTGATTAATTCTAAAATGCCTAAGTATGACGAACTTAAAAGTCTTGAAAACATCATAAATGAAAGGACACAAAGTTTTGAAAAAAGCAATAATTTACTTAAGCTAAAGCAGCAGGAAATAACGCTGCTTGAAAAAGAAATTGATGAAAAATCAAAGGCTTTGGAAGAAGTCAAGGGTGCAGATTTGCTTGTGCAAAAGCTGACTGTCCAAAAAGAAGAAATCAACAAAAAAGCAGAAGCGCTAAAAGAACTTAAAACCGAAATTGACAGGTGCAAAACCGAACAAAAAAATCTTAAAAACGCACAGTCTTTTGCAAAATCCGCTTTAGATGAATACGGCGCATTGGAAAATGAATATAATCAAATATATATCGCCTTTTTCAACGAGCAGGCGGGTATAATCGCAGATGAGTTAAAAGACGGCGAGCCTTGCCCTGTTTGCGGTTCAACTTCGCACCCGAATTTGGCAAGAAAAAGTGAAAATGCACCGAGCCAAGCAGACGTTGAATCAGCGCAAAACCTTGTTAAAAAAGCGCAGGAAAAAGCCGATAAAGCAAGGGATACTGCGTCTGCGCTTAAGTCAAGATTTGATGAAATTGCCGCTAATGTAAAGTCTGCAGCTAAAAAGCTTTTCGGTACAGACGACAATGTTTTTGACGATTATAACAGCAATATTAATGCTTTAAAGAAAGAGTATGACTGTACTTTAGCTTTGCTTAAAACAGCAAACGAAAAGCTTGATCTTTATAAAAAATTAGATAAGGAAATTCCAAAAATTCAGGAAAAACAAAAATCTCTTTTAGATGAAATATCAAAGTTCAATACCCAAAAGGCAAGTGATGAAGCTTTTATTTCGGAAAATACAAAGCGTGTAACTTCTATTAAAAGCGAACTTGATTTTGAAAGTGCCGACCGTGCTAAAGATAAGCTGAAGGAATTTACCAACCTTTCAAGTGATATTAAAAATGCCATTGAAAAAAGCAAAAATGATTTTGACGATATTAAATCAAAATATGACACGCAAAAGGGTACAAAAGCAAGCCTTGAAAATGCACTTAAAGAATTTAAAGAAATTGATTTAGTCTCTCTTAATGAAAAATCTTTAAAACTTAATGAGCATAAAAAAGATATTGATAGAACGGCAAAATCGCTTTATTCCCGCATTGAAAGCAATAAATTACTTGTAGATAATATTTCTGAAAAAAGGGATATCCTAAAAGAATATGATGATAAATATGTTTGGCTTAAAGCACTTAGCGAAACGGCTAACGGCGATATATCGGGCAAGGAGAAAATTACACTTGAAACCTTTGTTCAAATGACGTATTTTGACTCGATTATAAGAAAAGCAAATATCAGGCTTTTGACTATGAGCGACGGTCAATATGAATTGGTGCGCAGGAGCGATGCCGAAACACTTAAGAAAAATGAAGGCTTGGCACTTGATGTTATTGACCATTTTAATGCCTCGTCAAGAAGTGTCAGCACCTTGTCGGGCGGCGAATCGTTTATGGCCTCTCTCTGCCTTGCACTCGGTCTTTCTGATGAAATTCAATCATCGAACGGCGGTATCAAACTTGATACGATGTTTGTTGATGAGGGCTTCGGCTCTCTTGACGGTGAAGCACTTGACCGTGCTCTTTCTGCGCTTACCTCTCTTTCTCAGGGCAATCGTCTTGTCGGCATAATTTCACACGTTGATGCGCTATGTGACAGGATAGATAATAAAATAGTTATCACTAAGGACAGAACAATCGGAAGCAATGCTCAAATTATTTGCGATTAAAAAGACGGGCTGATTTTCAAAATCAGCCCGTCTTTCTGTTTATATATTTGCTTTTACGTTTCTGAGTGTTGTGTGAGTTGTATAAATACCGTTTTCACTGCTCGCTTTGTAATCGCCGCCGTGCTTTTCGGCAATTTCTTTAATGATTTTTGTTCCGTTGCCGTGGCCTTCTTGAATTACTTTTTTTCTGTTTATAAACGGATTTTTTGTGTCGATTTTAATAATCTTATCACCTGCAGTTATTGAAAAATAAATTTCTTTTTTATTACATTCCTTTGTAGCATTAATCGCATTGTCGCAAAGGTTTAAAAGTATTCTTGCAAGGTCGATATTTTTAATTTTAACATTATTTTGAATGTCTACTTCAACATTAAGCTCAATATTTTCAGCCTTGGCTTCCTTTGATTTTATGTAAAAAACAGTGTTTATAATATCATTGCCGCAAAGCCTTAAGCCGTCAACTTCAGTAAGTTCATCATTCGACTGATTTAAAATGTCAAGCGCTTGTTCGTTATTACCGGACAAAATAAGCTCTTTAACAGTTAGGTGAATGTTTTTAATGTCGTGCTTGATGTGTCTGAGTCCTTCTCTTTCTGCTTTGATTAATTCAAGACTTTGATATTCAATTTCATTTTTAGTCGATAATATTAAAAGTTCCTCATTTTTATCGTCAGTTTTTCTTATTGAGTCAACAACAAATATAGTCGCAAAATCGATTATAGCGACAACTATAAAGGTGATGCAAATTATAATGTTTTGATAAAGTAAATCGCCGTTGCTTTCTTCCCAAAACGCCTTTGTTGACGCACAAATGATCAGCGGTAAAATATTGGTTACAGGAAAAATATAAAAATAAAGATATTTTGCTTTAAAATCACTTGCTTTGATTTTGGAAAGCCTTAGGAAAAACGATACAATATATCCGCCGAAAAGATATGTCAGCGCATTTGAAAGGGTGAGCGCTATTGTGGATTTGTAGGTCGGAAGATTATCAATTAAATCCTGATATCCGACTTTGCTCCAAATAAAACTCAAAATTGCACTGCTGCCAATCCAAATAAAAATATACAAACCAAATATCAAAAGCGATCCTGTAATTTTGTTTTTTGTTTTTGTATCAATGCTTATTGCAAAGACGGCAAATATAAATAAAATCAGCGATACGTAGCTTAATATTACAAAAGCACTGTTATCCGCTTTCTCGGCTAAAAGTTTGGAATATTGGTTGACTAAGTTCCAAGCAGAAATGGATATAAGCGTTGTTATAAGCGTTATAAAGGAATTGAATTTATCTTTATAAAGTGTGTGAATAATCGTGAAAAGAGCAAAGCCTTTGCAAATTGAAAGAATTAAAAGCCAAATTGAAAAATGACTTAAATCTATTATCTGTCCCATTTATTATCGCAGCCTTTCAAACTAAATGATATTTATGCTATATTTCCAAATATTTTTTGTAATTTTCTGTCAGCGTCTTGTAATTACTTCTCGAAATTGTTATTTGCTCGCCGTTTAGTAATATATATTTGTGCCATTTGAAGCCTAAAACGTAATCAAAATTAACCGCAAAACTTCTGCTGCATTGTTGAAAATTAATACTGCATTTTGAAAGCAAATCTGAAAACTTGATATTTGTCGTTATGCTTTTTCCGTCATTAAAATACAAAACACTTGCTTTGTTTTGCGCTTCGATATAAGCAACGTCATTTAGGTCAATTGTTTCGCTTATTTTTTCATGCTCAATTATTATTTTCTGCTTTCGTCTGTTTTCAAGATTTTGAATACATTTATTCAGCGCATTTGAGAGATTTTTTTCATCTGACCTTAATTTGTCAAGATAATATGTCGGTGAAATTTTTGAAATATTATAGATTTCACCCGGAAATGACGTTAGTATAACAAGCTCAAAGGTAACGGCAATATCCTCTTTGATAATTTGATTAATTGTATTGATATCGCCGAGTAAAACGTCAAGAAATAATATATCTATTTTACTTGAATTTTCCTTTAATTCTTCAAATGTGGATATGAGCGAAAGTGTGTAGTCAATTCCGATTTTTTCGCATTTTGCCTTTAAATTGTCATATAGTTTTTGCCTGAATATTTTATCGTCATCACAAATATAAATACTGACCATATATTGCTTCTCCTCGAAAAATAAGTAACAAATACAAAAATAAGTATATCACAAATATGACTATATGTCATTAATATTCTGCATTTCACACCGAAAAACAGTCATTTCACACCACATATATTTACTTTTTGTCAAAATAATGATAAATTAATGATAATTTAATGAAGTATTATGAATGAATTGAATGCCCAAAGAAATTCTGACAAAGAAAAAGGAACAGTGAGAATAAAATCTCGCCGTTCCTTTTTTGTTATATTTATAATCTTAAATCGTCCTCTTTGCGTTTTTTGCTTTGGTTGATTGAAATCGGAATTATTGCGCCTACACCGCCGCCGATTGCCAAGCCGATAAGTAAAAACAGCCACCAAAGAGAAAATTTTGACTTCTTTTTATCCATGTCACTGTCGCTTTTTACCGCTTTCTTTTTAATAATCGTGCTTGAAAGGGAAATGCTTTCGCAGTAGCTTTTTCCGAAATCGTCCTCATAACTCAGCGTTGCCGTGCCTTTTACGTCGCCGAGCTTAGATGAACTTACCTGAAAATTAGCGCTTCCCGTCTTGCTTTCGCCGGCCTTTATCATGCCGATAAAGAGGACTCCTCCTGTTTCAAGTCCGTCAATGTCAAAGCTGATTTTTGCATTTCTTATTGCCGATTTGCCCGTGTTCATCAAATTTACTTCCATAGTAGCCGTATCGTCCTGCGTAAGCTTTTTTGGAAGAATAATGCCGTCATAATCAAGTGCCGTCTTTTGCTTGACATTAATTAAAATATTGTCCGTGCTTTCAAACGAGGTGAAATATTTGTCCTCATAAGTGCTTGCCAAAACGAGCTTGTGCTCTCCTATTTCAGCCGTTTTTGCGGCGGTTAATTCAATATTTAACGTGTAAGTGCCCTTTGGCTTTATTTCATCAACAAAAAAGGTTTCCCTTTTGAATTTAATGTCGTTTTTTTCCTCGCTTATAGTAAGTTTCAAATTCTTAATGGATTTGTCCTTGCTCTCGTTTTTTAGAAGTACGGATAAATTTGCACTTTTTGACGGCGATACGTATTTGCCGTCAAGAGAGTAGGAGGTGACGATTAATTGCGGGCGGGAGGCATTTTGCGTTGTTGCCTTTTTAGTCGGCTTTTTTGCCTCCTTTTTCTTTGTAACATTTATTGATATTTGCGACGTTGACGTATATTGAGTATAATCATCGTCCTCATATTCTAAGCTGACAGCCAGCTTGTGCACACCCTCGCTTGCCGTTTTCGTCGCTCTTATTGTGGTGGTGTATGTGTAGGTGGAATTTGGAATAATTTTATCAATATAGCCTGAATTTACACCCATTGTGCTTATTTCGTTTGCCTCGTCACTTAGAGTGATTGCAATGTTGTTTATATTTTTCTTTAGGCTGTGGTTTTTTAGTTTTATTTCAAGTGTTGCGCTTTCGTTTGGCTTTAAATCAGGCTTTGAAAGGGTATAGCCTTCCACCATCAACCGTGGTTGCGATGCACTTTGAGTATCGCTCGGTGCGGTGTCGTCCTCCTCTGCAAAAGCCGTCATACCAAAGCTAAAGCATAATATTATTGAAATAAATATACAAAGTAGCTTTTTCATAATTTTCCTCTATAATTCTCTTATATTTTCAACTATGCTGTTTTTCATTTCTTTTCTTACTTTTACCCATGAGTTAATTGAGCATAAAAGGAATAAAACAAGCGAAATGATTATTGCCGGCAAAGGATTAAATGTTAACGCTAAATTTATGTCATAAAGATATTTACCGATTATTTTTATTATGATAAAACTTAATATATAAAGTCCGAAGCCTATGCCTATTCCGAGCGTAAACATTGACGTCATTTGATTTATAAATGATTTAGTCAGCGCTCTTTCGTCTGCGCCTACTGCCCTGAGCGTTCCGATTTCTCTCTTGCTTTCTCTTATTCTTGCGCTCATTGCGTTGTTAATAATGCTGAGGCTTACCGCAAAACAGATTATTAATATACTTACAATCGTTACGATTTCAAGCATTTTTTGTTTTTCTAAGAACTGACGGCTTTCATAAATTGAATTTAAATATCCGCCGTATTTTTCGGTATAAGTGCTAAGCTCCTCTGTAATCTCTTCGTCAATTTTATCGTCAACCTCTTCGCTTGCATTGATATACAGCAAGTTGTATTTTAAATTTTTGTCAAATGCACGCATTCCGTCAATCGTGGTAGCTATTTGAAAGTCAGATGAAAAATTAACGCTTGTATTTTCATAAGAATAGGGGTGAATTATTGCGCCTATTTTAACCGTTTTTTCTTCACCGCTTTTTAATCGAAACGTTATTTTATCTCCCGCCTTGTACGGTGAATCGGCTTTTATAAGCGTTTTTGAGCCGACTGTTTTTTTGCCAATATCATTATCAAAATTTTGAGTCGATTCAAAAGTCTTGGTTACTCCGATTTTGCCTGTGGCTTCAACCTTTTTCGGCGCTATGAGGACTATTTCATCTCCCGATTTTAAAGCGGAGTAGTTGATTTTTCCGTCGGCAACATATTTTTCCGCCATTTTAAATTGCGCCTCATCATAAGCATTAATGTCTATAGAGCAGTATTCCTTGCTTATTTTTAAATCCTTTTTTTCTTTCTCGTAGTCCTCGTTCGGCTTACCGTTTTTAACCTGATTTACAAGGTCGTTGGTGTTGTTAATCTCCTCGTGATTCATAAATACGTCGTAATTTATAGCCCTGAAAAAGTCCGTTATCTTGTCAAAATAAAGATAAGCGTTTGCGGTTTTTCTGCCCTCGGTTTCGCCGATATAAGGCAAAGCCTCAATATCCTGCCTTTCAGCCTCATTGATTCCCTGTTCTCCGCTTTCATACATAGTAAGAAGCTCATAGTCATAGCTTGCGCTGTTTAAATGCGAATCATTTGAGCTTATTACAGAAGCCCAGCCGTAATTGGAAAGCAAAATTGTTGCTGTAAGAATAATGCAAACCGTAATCTTGCTTCCTTTGTAAAAGCCTAAGTTTCTTTTTGCAATCAGCTTTTCGGGATTATATTCTTTCTTTGTTTTAATTCTCTTTTTATTAAATTTCCTTGCCGTTTCAACATTTCTTATTGCCTGCATAGGCGAGGTTTTGGAGGCTGAAATAAGCGGAATTAGTGCCGCAAGCATAACTACGGCTTCGTTGATTACTGCCGCAACCGGCAGCACAATAAGGCTTTTTGACATAACGGCGTCTTTTATCGCAAGCTTTAATAAAAGGCTTACCGTGAAATAAGAAATTGCCAAGCTAATCGGAACACAGATGAGCGAAATTATAAATGCCTCACGTCCGAAAATATTTATAATCTGCCTTTTCGTTGTGCCTATAGCTCTAAGCATACCTATTTGCTTTCGTCTGTCCTTAAGGTTGTTGTTAAACGAATTTACAATGGCAACGCAGGAGGCTAAAATAAGCACAATGAGAAGCAAAACGGCGAGGTCGCCTCCCGACGTTAAATCGTCAAAGCTTGCCGAGTTGTTTGATGATACATAATTATCGTTTATTTCGGAAGTGGCTTTTTGTGAAACCGATTTACTGATTTCATCAAAATTTTTATTCTTACATTTTATATAAAACGCAAGCATTTCTTTACCGCCTGCGTCGATTTTTTCCTTGTTTGATACAAGGATTGCAGGAATAAGCGTGTCGTATTGGTCAGATTCGAAATATGAATAGCCTATAATCGATTTTTTATCCTGCAAAATTCCGACGAGCTTGTATTTCTTTTCCACTGTTTTGTAATAATTTGAGCAGTCATTTTGAATATCAAGCTGAAATGTGATTGTATCACCGATTTTTGCTTTTTTATATCCTAATTTTGAAAGCGCTGTCTTTTCAATCGCAACCTCGCCCTTGTTTTGCGGATATTTGCCGTCAAGAAGGATGGGATTTGCAAGATTTTTGCCGTTTTCGTCAAAGTATGCAATGTTTGAGCCTAAAGATTTACTTTCGTTTTTGTTATATGCATAGCCCAAGGTGTGCGCCGTGCCTAAGCTTTCAACGGTTTTGTCGTCTTGCAAAGCCTTAAAATCGCTTTCGTCAATCCCTGCGGCGGATATAATCATAGTTTCATATCCGTGGCTTTTGTAGTAATTTGCATTGCTTGTTTCCTGCGCCGCCGAGTATAAAAACACGATACTGCTTGAAAATACCATTGCAAGAATAATGCCGATAATCATTATTGTATATTGTTTTTTTCTGTTTTTTATATTTCCGAGCGCAAGGATATTAACTGTCAATTCCTTTTTCAATTTTCAGCCACCGCCTTTGTGTCGGCAATTATTTTGCCGTCCTCAATGGTGAGTATTCTGTCTGCCTGCTCGGCAACGTGCAAATCGTGGGTTACAAGTATGAGTGTAATTCCAAATTCCTTTGCACAATATTTTAAAAGTGAGAGCACTTCTTGACCGCTCTTTTTGTCAAGATTACCCGTAGGCTCGTCTGCAAAAAGGATTGACGGCTTGTTTGCGAGCGCTCTTGCAATCGCAATTCTCTGCTGCTGGCCGCCCGAAAGCGCAGACGGCAAATGCGAAAGCCTGTCCTCGATTCCGAGCATAGAAATGATTTTATCAATATATTTTTCGTCAACCTTTTTCTTGTCAAGCATAATCGGCAAAATAATGTTTTCGTATCCTGTCAGCTCGTTTACAAGATTGTAGGACTGAAAAACAAAGCCGAATCTTCTTCTTCTCAAAATAGAAAGCTGATTGTCGCTGTAGTCGCTGAGCCTTTTTTCACCGTAAATTACATAGCCGCTCGTTGCATTTTCAAGAGAGGAGAGAATGTGCAAAAATGTGGATTTGCCTGAGCCTGACGGACCTGTCACGGCGCAAAATTCTCCCTGCTCAAACGATATGCTCACGTTGTCAACCGCCTTAACGGTGCTGTCTGAGCTAATGTATTCCTTTGTGAGGTCTTTACATTCGATTATTTTCATTTTGCTTTTCCTTTCAATGTTAATCTTTTGCTTTATCTTAATAATACAGCGCCAATCTTTAATTAAACTTACTTTAATCTTAAGATTTCGTAATGTTTTGAAATAATGATAAAAAATCCGCCCGATTTATTCAAAGGGGCGGTATTTTGATTTCTTATTTACAGCGCCTCGTAGCCGTCGATTTTAGGCAGGCATATTGTAATGCATAAGCCGTCGTTTTTGTTTTGCGCCGTGATTAGAGCGTGGTGGCGCTCAATAATTGCCTTGCTTATCGCAAGCCCGATGCCCGTATTGCTTTTTGCAGAGTTTTCAGCCTTGTAGAAACGGGTGAAAAGATTCGGTATTTCCTCTTCTTTCATTCCGCCGCCGTCATCTTCAATCTCTATTGTTGCCGAGCGTTCGCTGTCTGTTATTGTGATTTTAATATTTCCTTTATCGTCTGTGTGTTCGCAGGCGTTTTTTATTATGTTTGAGAGTGCCTCGTAAAGCCATTCTCTGTCGCACCTGATTTTGCTGGTGCCGTTTAACTCAAAATTTTTCTCCTTAAAAAGCGGCTTGAAATCTAAAATGAGCTTTTGGCATATTTCGTTAAGGTCATTTTGCTCAAAATTCATATAATATATGTCAAGCTTGACCTTTTCAAGCTTCAAAAGCTTATATATCAGCTGCTCTGTTTTGTCGATTAATTCAAGCTCCTTTTGTGCGTGTGTGTTTTCACCGCTTGCAAGGTCCATTTCGCAGTAAAGCCTGAGCGCCGCAATCGGAGTTTTAAGCTGGTGCGATATGTCGGATATAAATTGAACGTTTTTCTTGTTTTCGTTATACAGCTTGCCTTTTTCAAGATTGACTAATTCCTCAAGGTCGCCCACGGCATTTTGAAGCCGTGCAAAATCGTTATCCCAAAGGCTTATTTGCATTGTTTTTCCCTGATTTGTAAATTCATCAATACTCTCGGTCAAGTCCCTTGTGTCCTTTTTTAGCTTGTAATTTTGGATTAAGAGGATAAATGATATCAAAAGCAATATACCGCATAAAATTGAAAGGATAATAATTTTCATATATTTTCCTCCCAACGATATCCTATTCCTCTTACGGTCGCAATTTTATCTGCTCCGATTTTCTCTCTTAGTCTGCTTACGTGAACAGATAATGTGTTGTCGTCAATAAAATTGCCGCTGTCGTCCCAAATGCTTTGCAAAAGGCTTGACCTTGTGACTATTGCACCGTTGTTTCTTATAAGCATCGAAAGAATTTGAAATTCCGTTTTCGTGACAAATATATTTTGATTGTCCTTTTTAACCGTCATATTATTTGTGTCAATTACTAAATCACTGCTTACGAAATTTTGAGAAGCATTTCTTCTGATAAGCGCACGTATTCTTGAAAGAAGCTCTAAAAGTTTAAACGGCTTTGTAACATAATCGTCGCCACCGGCATCAAGCCCTCTTACTATTTGGTATTCTTCATCGCAGGCGGTTAAAAACAAAATAGGCGTGCTCACTCCCTGCGCTCTGAGCCTTTCGCACAAATCAAATGAAGAGCCGTCGGAAAGCATAACGTCAAAAATAAGCAGGGAAAAGCGCTTTTCTTTAATGATTATCTCTGCCTTTTTGATACTTTCGGCACTTTCAACTTCGTAATCTCTGCCTTGCAGCATTTCCAAAAGCCCGTCACGAAGATAAGCATCATCTTCAAGTAAAAATATCTTCTCTGCCATAACCTTTTTCCGCCTCTTTTTTGTTTGTATATATAATTTAGTTTATAATATCATAATTTTTTATATTAAACAACAAACCTTACGATAACTTAAGAAAAAAAGATGAGTTGAAAATTAATCGACTCATCTTTTCTTTTACATATTATATTATTCCGCCGTTTACACCGAGAATTTGGGCGGTGATATATTTGTTTTGCGTGAGATAAAAGATTGCGTCTGCAACTTCCTCACTTGTTCCCAGCCTGCCTAAAGGCACTTCCTTTTCAAGCTCATTTTTGTCAAACATATTGTTCATTCTTGTGTCAATTATTCCGGGGCATACGCAGTTTACCGTTATTCCGCTTGGTGCAAGTTCCTCTGCAAGCGAACGTGTTAAACCGATAACTGCCGCCTTGCTCATTGAATATGCAATCTCGCACGAAGCACCCGTTTGCCCCCACATTGATGAAACGTTGACTATTGCGCCCTCGTGATTTTTAAGCATAAGCTTGATTGCTTCTCTTGAGCAAAGAAAATACGACCTTGCATTAACGCTCATTATTTTGTCATATTCCTCTGCAGTGGTGTCGTTAATTTGCTTAATAAGGCTTATTCCCGCATTGTTTACAAGAATGTCGATATTTCCAACCGTTTTAAACAGATTTAATATATCTTCTTCATTTTCTAAGTTGCATTTGATTTTTGTAACGCCGTCAAAATCCGGCTCGGTTTGGTTATATGTCACAAAAACATCATATCCCTTTTGTGCAAAAAGTATAGCCGTCGATTTGCCTATACCCGTTGCACCGCCTGTAATTAAAACTTTTTTCAAGCTAACACTCCTAAGCTTTTTCTTTGATTATATCATTATAAAACGTCTTTTTCAAATAAAGTTGTAATTTTACTTAAATTATTGTATAATATCATCACTAATTTTCACAGAGGTGTAAATATGAGCGATACAAAAAGAGATTTTTCTACAATCAGCATATATATTGATGAAAACGAAAATATGATTGGTATTCCTTGCGGTGAAAGCGATAAATACGGGATTGCGGATATTGATAAGGTCGTTCTTCTTAAAGCACCTTATTCCGACAGCCAAATTGAAAGCTTTGTTGAAGAGGTTATTTCTTATTGCTATACAAAAAAACACAACGATTCTTCTCCGCTTTCAACTATTGAAAAGTACACTAAAAAAACAGGCTTTGTAAACGCAACTGCCGATTATACACTTATTTCGATTGTTAAGACTAACGATACATATTCTCTTATGCCTACTTTTAACGATTTTGAAAGAGGCCCGCTTGTTATTGATGATGATGAAAGAATTATTCTTGCAAATTACCAAAAGGGTGAGCTTGCAGAAATTATGAAGGATTTTATCCAAATTTATGTTAAGGCTAATATGTTTTATAAGGAAAAGCAGGAGCTTGAAGAGGAAAAGAAAAGAAGAGAGAATAACTGATTATTAATGAAAAGCTTTGTTATATCCAAGCGTGACGCAGGAACAAGAGTTGACAGGTTTATTGAAAAGACCTTTGAGTCTGTTCCCAAGTCGCTTATGTATAAGGAAATAAGAAAAAAGAATATTAAAGTTAATAAAAAACGCTGCACAAATGACCAAAAGCTTAATGAGGGCGATTTACTTGAACTTTATCTTAAGGACGACGTGCTGAAGTTAAAGGTCAAGCATCTCGATTTTATGAAAGCGTCAGACGAACTTGATATTGTTTATGAAGATGAAAATGTTATCATAATCAACAAAAAGGTTGGCATTTTGTGTCATCCCGACGGTAAGGAATATATTGATAACCTTGTTGCAAGGCTGAAAAAATATCTTTACAAAAAAGGGGAATGGTCGCCTGAAACGTCAAGCTTTACTCCGTCACTTGCCAACAGAATTGACAGAAACACAGGCGGTCTTGTGCTCGGTGCTAAAAATCTTGAAGCACTTAAAATTCTCAATGCAAAGATTAAATCAAGAGAGATTGAAAAGTATTATTTAACCGTGGTTTACGGTAAAATGCCGAAAAGTGAGGAAACATTGACTGCATTTCTTACTAAAGACGAGAGGAAAAATCTTGTCAAGGTAACAGATAATCAGGTTGAAGGCTCTAAAAAAATCATTACCAAATATAAGGTGCTTGATTATTATGACGATGCATCTCTTCTTGAAATTGAACTTTTAACAGGAAGAACTCACCAAATCAGGGCGCATCTTGCGCATATCGGTCATCCTCTTTACGGCGACGGTAAATACGGCAGGGAAGAAGGCAGATACCGTCAGGCACTTTACAGCTATAAGCTTAAATTTGCATTTGATGACGATAATTTGCTGTCCTATTTGAGCGGCAGGGTGTTTCAGGCAAGGGATATCAAACTGCTCGATGATTATAAGGAGAAAAAATTCAAATGAAAAATAAATTATATCGCATAATTTCACCCGTTACGCTTTTGATAGTTTTGGCACTTGACGCAGCTACTGTAGCTTATGCCGTTTTCGCTGTTAAAAAGCTTATCCAAAATGTGAGCGTTTACTCTGTCCTTTTTGCGATTATTGACATTTTTGCAATAGTCGTTGCCGTGCTTGTGAGCAAATATGTTGTAAGTCAAGGAATTGTTTTTGGCGATGAAACTTTTGAATTTACCGCTCATGATGAAAACAATGTGTTTAATTATGATGATGTTGAAAATATTAAAATCCATAAAGATACAAAGGCAAGCCTTAAAAAGAATTTTAATGACAGGCAGTCGCAGGTTATAATTACTCTTAAAAACGGCGGGGTTGTTACAGTTGATATTGGACTTACTTCAATGAAAAAGCTTAAAAAAATAGAAAATGAAATTAATTCCTACCTAAATTAAAAATAAGCAATGTAAGACTTCGAGAAAGTGAGATAAATTTCGTATTTTGCGAGCGGGTGCTGTTTTATCCACTTGCTACGAAACAGTACACTGTACTGTTTCTCCCAAATTCACACGTGAATTTGGAGCCACGTGTCTCTTGTGCTT
>ERZ773162.1060-NODE-1060-length-24705-cov-3.462475_pt1 | contig 24705 bp, 37 predicted proteins | sample MGYA00511113_ERZ773162 | MGnify/ENA primary metagenome ERZ773162 (study PRJEB29015, sample SAMEA2737807) | human gut metagenome | biome: human gut; feature: human-associated habitat; material: faeces | place: China | collected 2012 ... | reverse complement strand
GATCTGTATTTGTGTATGATAAAATATCTTGTTTCGGGCATTGTTTATATTTCTTATTAATAATTTCATCAAAATTTTCCAGTGTTTCATCTGGAATATATACACTCCTCAGACAGAATTCTTTACTACCTGATTTTATCGTGTCCAAAAGCCAATTATATGTCTCCTTATAACTAACTGCTTTTTCATCGCCACCAGCATATCTTAAAACATGCTTAATTAAATCTGGCTTAGACTCACTTACTGGCATTCTATGCGCTAAACAAAAATTTTTCAATCTAAAACTGTGAATGTACTCATCCGATAAACTTTTTGCTATTTTTATCATATTATTCGCTCCAATCCAACATTTTTTTCATTATATCATACATACTTTGGAAATATATGACAAAAATAGATTAATAATCTTGTACCTTTTACCAATACATTTTCCTGATTTCTGGGTATATGCATGAGCTGATTTATATTTTCTATATATTGGCAAAATTACCAAAAAGAGCCATGTATCTTCTACATGACTCTTTTCAGAAAAAAATGTGTTGGATTGTTACAGTCTTCGCATCACTGCCGGCATACTGTAGAAGCCGAGTCCCCGCCGGAGGCTTTGACACCTCAGCGGCGGATGATATGGGAAAAGATTAAACCATGCAACGCATCTGCAGTGATTTCAGTCTATACTATAGCATACGAAAAACGAACAAAGCGAACAAAACGAACAAACTTTCAATTTTCATCAAAAAATCTCTGGTATTCCATCCTTACACTATCTTCCGTTGCCTTCCGTCCCATCTTCATAGCTACCTGACGCCACGTCAGACCATCGAAGTCCCGGTATCTGATGATCCGCTGCATCCGCACCGGAATCGTGTTAAGCCAGGCTTCCACCTGGCTCTTGATCTGTGCTGCAGCTGCTTTCCGCTCTTCCAGGATCAGCTCCTCCCGGTCAAGCTGTCCCGGATTCTCCAGTACGGAGTGGGCGATGCCCGTAACCTTAAAGCTCTTTTCCGCAAAAGGGAAGTCGTGCATGGACCCCTTCACAGCATCGACCACCACCGTCTTCCGGTTCTTCTGAAGCCGCCGGATCTGCTCCTCTGTCTCCTTCACCGCTTCGCAGGCATCTATGTATTGTTTGAATATATCCTTGTCCATTGCTACCGCCTCCCTGTTTAGTCTTCGATCAGTTATTGCTTAGTCATAAATCTACGATGTATAAAATTCTTTACTGACTCCGGCATAGTACTCTTTGGCTCTTCCTCTGCTTCCGCCCGCAGCCATTTTCTCATGCACTCATAACAAAACTGCGGAGACACAGATACCTGAACTTTTCCATCCCTAATACATGGCATAATATCCACTGACTCTCCGACTGTATCATACGGACACATAATGATTTTCGTCAGTTCTTCGTCCGTCATCTTCCTGATCCGATCTGCATTAGTCATGCTCATTCTCCTTTCCATGGTTGCGGCAAAGGCATCCAGGCATTCACAATCACCCCTACCGATGCATAGCTTACGTCCTCATCGCCTGGATAAAATGCCCCACCGCCATTTTCATCAACTTCATATCTCCCGACATCTGGTAGGGGAAAATTGTCAAATGAGATCAAAATATAATCACCCGTTTCCGGAAGCCGTTCTGTGATCGGAATCCACGGATTCGCCGTCTTCTTCAGTGTCTCCATCACCATATTCTGCTCTTCTTCACTTTCACAATGGATGATCACATCATACGTATCATCATATATGTTAAACAGACCATTTTCATCAGCTATTATCTTAATTCCATCTGCCATCATCTTACCCTCCACTACATCTGCAGTATAAATTCCTTCGGCATCTCAATGACGTAACCTGCATCCTCCAGCTCCCGTGCCATCACTGCAACTTTTACATCTACGACTCCACACACTGATTTTTCCAGACAGTCTTTAAGTGCATCATTGATTCTGTTAATACGCTTGCTGCCAAATCCATTATCCATCAGATAACTGTAAGCAATCAGGCACCAGCGCATGCAATACGTTATGATCTCATTCTCTGCCTCATTAAGCTTCTGCTCCATCATATACCGGTATTTCTTTTTTCTGTTCACATGGATGTCACTGTCTTCATGCCTAACAACCTCAAACGCAACCCCCGTCTTCTCTTTTAGCCGGGCATTGGCTGCATCGACATCAAATGATTCATCCTCAAGTCCTTCAGCAATTGCCTGATGTAGCTTTACGATCTGCCCCTGTCTCCAATGTTCCTGGAAGACCAGGATATGAGTCAGGTACACTGATAATCCAGAGAATGATGCTGAATAACTGTTGCGCCGGCACTTTGCAGTGTAATTCAACTCATGCAGCAGCTCTGCCCTGGTCTTATGTATTTTTTTCTTTGTCACTCTTTTGTACCTCCTTCAGAAACTCCGCCATCAGATTGCGCAGGAATGCTCCCTGATAGTGCTCTACCCACTGCTCAGGTGTCTTTTTTGTGATCTCACTACTCATTTCTCCCATGGTTAATCTCCCTTTCCCATCTCCTCAATAGTGCTCTGGATACCGATCAGCAGTTTCTTGGTCAATGGATCCGGATATTTTTGATAAATATCTTCCACCTGATCCATGAGCCATCCCCATGCTGCTTCCTGTCCAAAATCCTGGTAAACAGATTCCGACATCAGACCGGTTATCACTCTCATCCGTTCCATGTACGCTGCCCTCAGCTCGCACTGCTTCTGTTTCACATTTCCACAAAGCTGATCATAAGATCTTTTATACTTGGTCTGCAGAAGCTCCTCTGATACTGCCTGTTCATTCTTGCGCTTTTTCTCATATAGCTCCTGCAGATCACGAAATTCTGTTGTCATAAAAATACACACCCCGCTTTCCGGTATGATGTTTTCCGGCGCTTAAATTGATTCTCACAGAAATCAATATCATCCACGTAGTCGTAGCAGATCGCGTCCTGCTTTCCTTCAAATGTCCTGGCGATCCGTCCAATGCTCTGAGTGATCACCGCATAATCTTTTCTCGGAGTCGTAAGATACAACCGATCTAGCCGTGGAATATCCAGCCCCTCTTTCGCCAGCGAATAGGTTGCAAACAGGTATCGCTTCTTTCCGGCACGCATCTGCTCGATAGCCATCAGACGTTCCGTCTTTGCTCTCTTGCTGGTCATCTTCCCATCAATCATCACACTCTGTTCCTGCTGCTCCGGCGGAAGCATGCTCCTGATCGTCCGCAAATGCTCCAGTCTGTCCGACAGGATCAGGTTTGAGTGTGCTGCATTGCTCACAAGATCCGATACAATCTGCGCACTGCGGATGTTATTTTCCGTCAGATACGGCAGGAGCTTTGCATAATCCATGGTTCCATCTGTGTCCTGGCATTCTCTGGACAACGGAATCAGTGTCTCTCGCTTCAATACTCCAACCTTCATGGTCTTATCAGCCACCGCCTCATCAGGAACCTTGTATGCTATATCTCCCAGGATGGCAAATGTGGTTCTGATCAGTCCATCAGACCGATATACAGTAGCTGACAACCCGTATTTATATCTTGCTGCCAGATTACTCATAACCCGATAGAACATGGTCACAGATGCAGGCGTCCCGGATAGCCTATGACATTCATCAACGATGATCACATCCCAGGTATATTTGAATGCAGCCAGATCAATCTTGCTTAAGGTCTGCACTGTAGCAAATGTCATAAGCTTTCCGACTTCCACTTTGCCACCGGTTATCTTTCCAAGTCCATTTACACCAAAATACTGCGATGCCCGGTCATAGGACTGATTCAGTAAGTCCTGCGTATGCGTCACCCATAAGGTCTTCCGCCCGATCGATGCTGCCAGTGCAATACCCATCTGTGTCTTGCCTGATCCACATGGGCTTTGCAGAATCCCACATCCATACTGCTTCATAGCCATTACTGCCGGAATCTGATAATCATACAGAGGAATCTGTTTGCCATACTCCAGCGGTTCATTGTCTGCCAGATCTGTCCGTATCCTGCATCCCTGCAGATATTTCCTGATATGCTTTCCAACTCCGCATGGAAGAACCAGATCCTCAGATACAACCTTGTACATGGTTAGATATCGATCTGTATTTCCTGTCCACAATCCCCTACGAGTGCGGTTGATATACTCCGGATTCTCGAATACCAGGTTTTCTCTCGCCCACTGGATCAATACTGCTGATGGTTCTTTTACAATGATCTCATTGCTGATTGTTACTTCCATATTGGCTTCCTTATCGTTGAATGGTTTTGACAGTTATAATTTTCTTGAAAATGTTCATGTCTAACTGGTGGTACTGACAGCTAAACGATGTGTCCCTTATTTTCATCGAGGTTGTGGGCTCAAACATCCGAAAAACAGAATCAAGCATTTCCTTGTTCTTGCAGAAGCCTGAACTGTTAAATACACAATTTTCACAGCAAGGAACAATTTCTGCTTTGTCTTTTAACATTCTGCTGAATGTACAACCGCAATCCTCTTCCTCACGTTCCTCCTCTGTCCAAGAATTTCCTCTATGTTCTTCCCAAAAGTCTTTTGTTGTAATTGTTACTATTTTTCTTTTCCCACAAAATGGGCATACTTCCTTAGTCAATTCTGTTTTTCTCATAATCCTATCCCTCGCAATTTCCGTTTCTCCCAATCTCTGCATAGCAGCTCACCCATCTCCTGCATCTGATCTGCATTCAGCGATTTCACACCTGCTTTCCTTGCCTTCATAAGATCACTGAATCTTATACTTACAACCAGATCAGACATCTCCAGCAGGATAAAGTACCATGGATCTTCATTGCCACATTCCATCCAGTATGTCATAGCACTGATCTGATTCGGTTCCATACGGCTTAGGCGGAACACATCGTCCTCGCACACCTTACAGTCGCCTACCTGTGTCTTCCCATCCTTTGCAAGCACAATATCAAATGGCTGCCCGTTGCGATTGTCCTGAAATATATGCGCCCACCAGCCGCGTCTGGATATATACTGTGCCAGGTCATGCTCGAATGCGTTGCCTGATGATTTATTACTCATACATCCTCCTGTGGTTACCGCGTTACCAAATTGGTATATTCAGTGGTAACCTAAAAAACATTGTATTTTCAACGATTTTCCGTATCGGGTTACCAAATTACCAAGTTACCCACACTTTTTCCTATATAGGGGAAAATAATTGAAATATTTGAGATTTTTATTTGTATATATATACACGTTTTTGGGTGGTAACCTGGTAATTTTGGTAACCTGGTAACCTTAATCAAAGGGCAGTTCCTCCTGTTCATATGTGCTGACAGAATGAAATTCGCTATCTTCCTGCTTTTCTTCCCTATTGTTCATCTTCAAAAAAACACAACGCTGGGAACGTCCATTAATCTTCTTGTTCTTCGTTTTTCTATTGCCATCAGTCTGCAAAAGTCCTTTCCTGTCTGCCCAAGACAGAAATGCTGCCTTTGAAAATCCACCACTTTTACACAATCCGTCAAATGCTGCAGGGATGATAATGGCATATCCGTCGCTGATCATTCCCCACTTTTCCAGAGTCTCTACGGTACTCTCGAATCTGGCCGGATTCATGGCAATCTTATCCATGAGATACTCATAACATCTCTCATTGTCTGACAAAGCGCTCCGGTCCGTCAGGATCTCCTTTGCCTCTTCCATGCTGATATACTGACCATCTTTGAACAGATAATCTGTAGCCAGCTTATCTGCAGTCAGAATGATCGACATGGACAAGCTCTGCTTCTGCATCTTCTCATCATCAGACAGCTCTTCCAGGAAGCCCTTCTGGATCTCCTTAATCTTTGGGATCCCCAGGTCTTTGATCAGATCCACGAACTCCCTGCCAGCATACCCATAGTTCTTGCATATGAGCTCCATAACCTCCCCAGGATTGTCGTAAACCTTCGCACCGCATTCTAGTTCCAGAATACGGTTAATAGCTCCTCCTTGCGTCACGTAGGAGCTCAGGGGACGTTCTCCGTTGGTCAGGATGCAGTTCTTCCAGTGGTTTTCCCGGTTGATGGAAAGCTCCTTGTTGGATCTCGTCTTTCCTTTTCCGGAACACAGATCGTATACAAGGCCTTCAAAGTTTTCTTCCAGCTTCCGGTTCTTCTTACTACTGTCATCCAGGATCAGTGGCAGATGGTTCAAAAGGTCACAAATCACTTCCAGACCCACGTCTGTACCCTTATAATCCTTGATGTATGTATTTTCCTCCGGGCAAGCCCACACAGAAGCTGCTACGGCCAACGTGACGGATTTACCACCCTCTGTCTCGCCCCAGAGGTCCACGAAGAACGGAAGCCCGGACAAAGGCTGAACCAATACACTGGCAAAAGATGTAGCCAACAACAGCTTGATTTCCAGACGCTTTGTCTTCCGGAGTCCAGACACGTACTCAAACCATCGGTTCCTGCTCCCGACCTGCTGGATGCTGTCATAGATCTGACCGTAACGGGTATCCCCATCAAACACAATCTCCGTGTCATATGGCAGGAACCCGCCCTGGATCCAGCCCAGCTTGGCGCTGGAATACTGCACATTGATTGCATCATCATTGGCATTTTCCACATCTGCCAGATAACGGACCAGAAACTTTGCATTTTCACTGGTCACGGAGATACCGCGGCCAGACAGCGCCACAATCTTATTGGCTGATGTCACCATAGTCTTCGGAACAATGATCTCATTCCACCGCCTGTTTCTCTTATATGCCAGCTTGATCCGCTCCTCGCCGGTCTCCAGGTTCTTCATCCGCTCCACCGGAAGAATTGGATGATAACAGGCTACAATATCCAGGATCCCGCTGTTTGGGTTATACAGATAGATTCCTTCGTCTGATGCCTGCCAGGACTTGCACTGCATCCGATCATAAGGACCTGTGAAATTTGTCCAGTTCTCAACCAGGCATGCATGTCGGCTACTCTTCTTTTTCGTCTCTTTTTCTACCCGCTTATATGCGTTCAGAAGCGTCCGGAACTTTGTCTTAACACCCAGCTCTTCTGCCCGCTCTTCCAGTGAAATCATAAGCTTGGCTTTATATATCTCATCCTCCTGGTCAAACAGCTCTGTGAAGATCTGTTCGTCCAGGATACTTGTTTTCGTTAATTGATTTAATGGCTCCATAGTCCATCCTCTTCCTGCATATAGTCGAATAGGGCAAGCTGCCGGAGCATCTCATTCTGAGCCTCGCACCACTCATCACTGAACGGTTCCAGTTTAGGGATCTCCTCTCTGAGCCGCCCTATGGCCTCCAGATTATCTTTTACTTTTTTCCAGGCTGCCGCCCTGCGCTTAGCTTCCATCTCCCGCGCTTTCTGTGCATGATAGATCTTCATGCGGGCGGCTACTGTGGATTTCTCATAGTTTCCACCCAGAAGCTGGAATGCTTCTTTGAAAGTCAGGTTATCCATCTTCTGGACAAACGTGAAAATATCCCCATGAGCTCCACAGGCAAAACAATAAAAATCACTCTTATAAACTTTCAGACTCGGAGTACGGTCACCAGTGTGAAACGGGCAGCTCGCGAAACTGCTCCGGTTCACATGGATTCCATACCGGTCCAGGATATCGCGCATGGAATATGTCTGCTTGATCTCTTCTACTGTCATATGCGCGTCCTCCGTTTTTTACATATTTCAATCCACACCCCGTGACGGAAGCGACTATTACATAAACGGCAGCTCCTCATCGATACCGTCCGGAATGTTCACGAATCCATCGTCACCGCCCAGCGGATGTGCCGGATCCGTTACTGCAGGAGTTGAAGCTGTCGGTGCCGGTCCTTCCGGAAGAAGCTTGTCCTCCGGAACCTCTGCATCTTTCAATCCATCAACACTACGGATCTGAATCAGTTTCGTGGCCATACGTTTCTCACCTGCTCCAGTAAGGAACTGCTCACGCCCGAAAATACCTCCGAAACGCTTACCTACCAGACTCTTCTCATTCCAGTCCCAACGGTATCCGTTATTGGATTTTTCAATAGAGCAGATCACTCCTTTAAAGAACGGATTGGCTACCTGGTTATCCTTGTCATGGGTAAACTGCTTATACACACCGCTCCATTTTGCGTCGGAGCTGCTTCTTTTCCGAGAATCAAATTGCTTCTGGTAGAATCCTTTCTGTTCTCCTTCTGCAATATCAAACAGCAGTACCAGCTGCTCCTTGTTATTTCTATCAACAACTACATTGGCCTGTTTTACAATGCAGACATACAGGCCCTTCGGCAGCTGCATTGTTTCTCCGGTATATGCCGGAGTCTCATCCCATCCTGGAATCGGTTTCATTCTTCATTTCCTCCCTTGGCTTCATATTTCTTCCATCCGTAGAAATCACGGATCGTATCGTCAACCATTTTCAGGTTATTCTCAATCTCAGCGGATTCAAACATATCTTCCGGAGTTTTAGTAATATCGGATCCATCCGTTACTGTCCGGAAAAAGTGATTTCCATTTTCACTCATACACCGGATACAGATTGTGACCATGCCTTCCAGGCACACTTTCCGATCCAGCTGCTTGCCGATGGTGCGCAGTCTGGAAATACCAAAATCATCCGTATCCTCGTGAAAGATGATGTACACGATTTTGTCCGAATCCGTCACTTCTGTCTTGATCCGCTTCACCAACCCATACATGGCATCCGCAATATCGTCATACATCTCAAAAGATGCATTTCCCTTTTTGTTCCGATGTTGTGACATAAACAGATGCGTCATGATGTACCCAGCATCATCGATCACATACACCTTTTCTGGATTCTTATTGATCGTGGCAATAATTTGGTTGATGTTGTCGCTAGATCCTGTCTTCGGAAACCGCTTGCGGAAGGGTAATTCCTTCCGCTCGGTATTCAGCAGCACAATTTCATGCTCATCAAAGAATTTCAAGCTCCGGCTCTTACCGCTTCCTGATTTTCCATAAATCAATACTGGCAGTCCCATAACTTATTCCTCCCCAAAATCTACTTCCTGCAGTGCCTCAAGTGTTCTTTTATCAATTACCCGGTCACTGTAGGCAGGACATAAACATAAAGTTCCAAGCTCGCTATGCCAGTACACGGGATTTCGCCAGTACGAAGATTCACTGCAGGGACCGGAAGGCATTCCCTCCTTGTCCGTATCAATCTCCCGTATATCGATCAGATCCAGCATCTCCGTATTGATCAAAGTAAAATCTTTCTCTTCCCGGTACTGCAGTAATTTAAACATGGCATATTTCTGATCAATCACTACCGGAGTCACATCCAGTAATGTCTTTGCATTCATGTACCGGTCTTCGACTGTCTCATAGTTCGTAACTTCCATCTGCAGGCCTTCTTTTGTGGCAGTGAACTGCTCTTCCTTCTCCGGAAGACGTCCGCAGAGTTCCACAATGGCAGCCTTTATCTTATAGGGAGCCTCTTCGTACCTCATTTCCATCTCCCAGGCAGGTCCACCTATGTACAGAAAGTCTCTGTACCGGCCAACTTTCAGACCGGTTGTATATGCCCGCTTGAACAATTTCTTTGCAACAGATACATTGATAAACATGCCGTCCTCCTATCTGATTCGCAGACTCTCCCCACGCGGGAGAAGTTTTGCCCATTCTACTTCATGATTCTTCAGGTACTCTCTGATGGCTGCATTGTTTGGTTCAGGATCTGCCTGCACCAGGAATTTTCTCGGAATATCATTGATGTCATCCGATACCTGTAAAGGCTGCAGACCACCATTGGTCTGGATATTGAAGGAAAACAGATCCGTCTTGAACTTCTTCTTGTCAATAAAGCGCATATTCTCTTCCAGACGGTCCTTCAGTGCTGCTGATCTGTTCTCCAGTGACTTTCTCCTTGCTGCCAGCCTGACTTCTTCCTGCTTGATCACTGCTGCAGTTGCATTCATCTCACGGATGATCTTCGCATAGTTGTCTGCTTTCACCTCAATAGCACCTTCAATGCTCTCCAGCGTGTCATTGATCACCTGCTCATCCACATCTTCATCAAACAGCATGTCCCGCACTGCAGCATACTGCTCTGTCAACTCATATAAACTTTCCATGGTCTTATACATCCTCTCCTTCTGTGGTGCATACTATTACCTGTCTATTCAGACCTTTACCTATCTCATCTGACAAGACTTTCGATGTTGGAGAAAGTTCCGCAAATGCTTCTTCCACAGACCTAAGTGCAAATAAGATCACCGGAAGGTCTTTCTCCGGGAAAGACTGCACCAGTTCAACAATTAAATTGGCGTAAACTATCGCTGCTTCCTCAATAACTTTTGCAAAATCTTCATCAGTTTTGGTATTAAAAATCTCAGGTAAAAGTGCCTTTGTTGGTTTTTCCATTTTCCCTTATCCTCCTACTTTGAAATCACTCTTCTCTGCCCTGATTTCCGGCTCAGGATCACCATCGATACCGATCCGTCATCCAGGACCATCCAGTTATCTGGTAACAGCCCGGCTCTACTGATTGCCTTCTTCTGTGCCAATGTCGGCCTTTCCGGTCTCAGTTTTCCCATTCTCCGCTCCTTTCCGTCTCTTTGACAGACCTACATAAATCGTTCCAACTGTCGCGCCCATCTCATCTGCGATCTGCTCGGCACTCCAGCCAGCCTTGTCCAGGGCTTCTATCTTTCCCCAGTCCAGTTTCCTCCTGGCAGAGGTTTTCCCCCCCCCCGCCTCTTTCGGCGGTTCCGGAACATCGGTGCCCCTGCAGATCTCTGGCTCCTCGATCGCAAACTCAAGCTTTAGCAGATCCCGCAGCAGCACTGCACTGTCCAGCGATACCGGACGGATAATATAGACATCTTTACCATCCTCGATGGCATCCAGCGCTGCCTCTCTGTTGATCATCTTCAAGTTCATTTCCCATACCTCACTTCCCATGTAATCTTTCAAGCTCAGCAGCTCGCTCCAGAATCTCACTGGCATAGCTGCTGATCACACCATTTTCATATGCCCGGATCCCGAGCTTGTCCGAATAGCCAGCATTATAAAACATAAGAGCTGCTGCCGGATCCCAGCTGGATTCCTTTTCGATGATTGCTTCCACCAGCTCCGGGCAGATCTTCGAGTCCAGGCAGATCAGCTCAATATATTCCGTCCAGTCATCCTGCCGGCTGTGCTCGGCCTGTACGATCAACGCCAGACCGAAGCACCACATCAGTAAAATTAAAACAATAGTTCCTACCACTCTTCGCATACACCATCCTCCCATGCTGCTATCTCCGCCACGAAGAGACCCAGCAGAATCAGTCCAGGTACCGCCTGCCACAGCTGTGCATCGATACCAGACAGGCAGCACAGCGATGCTATAAATGTGGTAAATTCTGTTAATCTCTTAAGCACTTTCATCCTTTTTTCTCTTTTCTTCCTCCAGAAGCAAGCCCTGATACAGGGTGTTGGACACACGCTGCATGATCTTCGCCCGCTCTTCCGGCGGAACACAGCACGAATCATCCATGATAATGTGGGTGTGGCCAATCATAAATTCTTTCTGCATAAGCCTCTCCTTTCATGTGACCTGTTGACTTGTTACATTATATGTAAAACCGGTTGTACATCTTTCTTAGTGGCGGGATTGGATGCTCCATACCCCTATGAAACCAATTCCGCGACTGCTGCAGCAATATATGTGTTGGAAATGATGATTTGTGGGTACCTGCAGCTGTACCAGAATGGATCCGCCAGGACTCGAACCTGGAACCTTGCTCTCCCTGTTTTATGTGACGTCACGCTGCTCTACCATATTGAGCTACGGATCCTTGCGGCACCTTGGTAGATGCCATTTGCTTCTGTTATTTAGTTGTGCTATCCTCTCCTTACAGGCTCCCGCCAGAGCCAAGTACAAAAGAAAGGAAATTTTTATGACATCTGCTGTATCTTCTATTGATTGGGATGCAACTGCAGCATGGGCTGCTCTTGCAATTTCCATCGTGGGTTCCATTATTAGCCCCATCATTACTACCATCCTTACTAACCGGTACCAATTGAAGCTGCGTCAAATGGACATTCATACAAATACCATTTCCGCCTATGAAAAAAATCGTTTCGAAACACTTAATACTTTCATAGCCAAATCTGGAAAATGCCTAGCATACTTTGATGAAACCTCTGTTTCTGAACTCGGAGAATTCTATTTCCAAATATATCAATATGTCCCTATTGAACTTTGGAATACACTCGATGAGTTCTATGAATGTCTTATAAATTTTGATCGTAAGAATGCTTGTAAAATGCATCCTCTGATCATCCACCGGTTAGCTGAGATATTAAAAGAAACACCCCAATTAACCATAAAATAGAAATTTCCACAAGCTGAATTTTCCAAACCGGCAGCTTCAGCTTGGTCACTATCGCCACCCCAGAAATGCTCAGGATCGTGCAAACACTAAAACCTGTAATGTTAATCGCATCCATCAATTCCACCGCCCTCGCCTCCTACTCTTTCAGTCAAGCACCTTATCCATGCATAAATAAAACAGGCAGAACAACATGGCATCTTCCACACGCCCTATTGTTTCTCCGTTGATAGCCAGTAACAGATACTTGAATCCCAGTGAGACCAAAAATGCAGTTACTGCAACTACTGTTTTTCTTCTCATCTACTCCCCTCCTGCTTCTGTTGCAAATAAATAATCCAGAGTACATTCCGGAAACTCTTTCTTTATTTGAATCATTTCACTTCTTTTAAATTCTGTTGCTCCGGACATTTTATTTTTCATACTCTCATAGCCAATTCCTGTAGCTTCTGCTAATGCTTTTATGGACATCTTTCTTCTTGCCATTTCAGCATTCAAATTATTAAACATTTTTATCACCTCCAATTACCCTGTGTCGTAATTATAATGTTATAATATTACCCTATGTCGTATTTGTCAACCCTTAAACGTAACTTTTTTACTTTGCAGGGTAATATTTTATTTACAAAGCTCAATTTTCGTAGTAATATTGAGCCATAAGGAGGTATCATCATGGGATTGACAGATAAATTAGATCTTTTAATGAAAGAAAGAAACATAAATAAAGCAGATTTGGCCAGAGAATCTGGTGTGCCATATACAACAATTGATGGTTTTTACAAAAAAGGATCTGAAAACGCAAAACTTTCTACCCTAAAAAAATTATGTACTTACTTTAATTGTACTTTGGATTATTTGGCTGATGATGATGTCGGCGACCAGCCCACCACCATCGCAGCTCATAAGGATGGTGAAAATTTCACTCCTGATGAACTAGCCAAAATTGAAGAATACAAAAAGCTGCTGCTGGCAGCCAGACCAAAGGATTGATTCTGTGAACTACGAAGAATTACAAATTCAGAATGCTGATCTGAATATGAAGGAAATGGATCTTTCAGAAGTCTCCGGGTTGAAGGGACTGTACTATAACGGCAATATTGCCATTGAAAAGAAACTGACACAAAACCAGAAAGCTTGCGTGCTTGCGGAAGAGTTGGGCCACCATTACACGACTGTCGGCAACATCCTTGATCAGTCCGATCCTGGTGCCATGAAGCAGGAAAGAAAAGCCAGGCTGTGGGCTTACAACGAACTGATCGGACTCTCCGGTATCATCCAGGGATATAAAGCACACTGCAGGAGCCGGTACGATCTGGCGAAATATCTGGACGTCACAGAGGAATTCCTGGATGAAGCACTCGCCTGCTATCGCAACAAGTACGGAACATCCGTGGAGCTGGACGGATATCTGATCGTATTTGAACCATCACTGGCAGTGCTGGAGAATTTTGTGTAATACCCGTCCACGTATTGTGGATAAAAATGGTAATATCCCGCAAGGGTTATTATAAATATGTTTGCCTGTAAATGCTGAAAAACTGAATACTAAGGAGATTTTCTATGGGACTATTTGATTTTCTCAGAGCTGGTCAAATCAAGCAGGAAAATGAGGAATTAAAAAAGAAATTGGCTGATTTACATGCTGACGAATATTATCAGGTGAAAAAGCAACTTGATAATATGAATCAGGAAATCAGTGATAATATTGAAATTCTTTCCAGAAAACAAGAAGAGCTCTCTTCTCTTTCAGATCAGAACTCTAAACTGGAAAAGCAAGTTGAAACTTTACGAAAAAAACTATTACGATCTAAAGAACTTTATCAGAGCATTGAGTATGCACTTAGCAATTTCTTAGACATGGATGTCCATTATAACGGTTGCCGGTTAAATAGACTTGATCAGATAGATCTGGACACACTGGCTCCGTCCGTTATTCTGAAGCTCCACTCTATGGATGTTAAGGATCTGCGTAAAGCATATAAAGAGAACGAGAAACAGATCGATCAATTAATGGAGTTATACGAATCTCGTTACACTACCAAAGCAAATAAATCTATCTATTCCTTGATGGTTATTGCTTTAAAAGCTGAACTTCAAAATGTCCTTTATAATTTGAAATATGAAAAGCTGGATAAATCCCTTGAGGATATCCACTCCATTTCAACAAAGTATCTTAAAATTGCAGGAGAGGGAAATCAGAGTATCGCTGGTACCTTGACCAAGTTCATTGGAGAACTCGAATATTTATTTATAAATGCAGTAAAAATTGAGTATAACTACTATGTTCGTAAAGAACAGGCTCGCCAGGAACAACTTGCCATTAAAGAACAGATGCGTCAGGAAGCCGAAGAACGTAAAGCTCTTGAGGCTGAACGAAAGAAAGTTGAGAAAGAAGAATCGAAATATAAATCCGAAATTGAGAAACTTAACCAAGCTCTTTCCGAAAGTTCTTCTGATACCGAGATGGATAAGCTGAAGGCCAGAATCCTCGAACTTCAAAGTCAGCTCTCTAATGTCATCCTGAAAAAAGAAGAAATTGTAAACCTTCAAAACGGAAAAGCTGGAAATGTTTATATCATAAGTAACTTAGGTTCTTTTGGTGAAAATGTATTTAAGATTGGTATGACCAGACGTTTAGATCCTCAGGATCGTGTCAACGAACTTGGCAGTGCAAGTGTACCATTTAAATTTGATGTACACAGTTTCATATTTTCAGAAGATGCTGTAGGGCTTGAAAAGAAGCTCCATGATATGTTGAATGATAAACGACTTAATAAAGTAAATCTCCGGAAAGAATTCTTCAAAATCAGTATCGAGGAGCTGGAAGAACTGATTTCTTCTATCGATCCAACAGCAGAGTTTAATAAAACCATGCTTGCAGAAGAATTTCGGCAGTCTCTGGAAATGGATACGCCCTATGCAGATACATTTTCAGATGGTTCTTATGACGACGATGATGATGAATAATCACCCCGCCCCTGCTCCAAGCAGGGGCGAGCAATGGTTGTAAACCTTTTTGAAAGATTTACCTCTTGATACTATAAATTTAAAACTTTAAAATATTTTCATGGAATACTTGACAAGGCTTTTTCATATGCTATAATGTAGCTAATTAGCGAATGACTGGTGTCCGGTCACAAAAAGAGTCTTGGAATTTATTCCAGGCTCTTTTTGTTTTACCAAGGAGAAATTATGGATAACAATAAAAAAATTCTTTACTCAACATCAGATGAGCAAGTCCAAAAATTAAAAAGTAAGAAACTTATTTTTGAAGACGAGAATTTTGCAAAAAATCAACTAGCTGAATATGGCTACTACAATATAATCAACAGTTATAAAGCTCCCTACATGACTACCACAGATGGTAATAAAGAGTATATTTCCGGAACATCATTTGAACAGATATATTCTTTATTTACACTTGATCATAACCTGCGAAATTCTATTATGTCAGCTATGTTGGATTTTGAAGAACATCTCCGGGCTGCTACAGCAGAAGTTATTGCTCGCAACTGGGGCACTGATCATAATGAATATTTAAAGTGGGAACATTACAGGGATCGAAGTGTTGTAAAGGAAAGATTTAGCCTTCGAGGAATCCTTGGTACGCTCAGACAAAATATTATGTCCGGCAAAGATCCAATTAAATATTATCGTGAAAACTATGGTATAGTTCCACCTTGGATTTTATTTAAGGGTACTTATTTTAGCACATTAATCAATCTAATCCGTTTATTTAAAAGTGATCAGAAGAAAGAATTAATTCAAATAATGTATAACCTGGATGAGGAAGCCAGCTCCTCTCCCATAGTAATCAGATTATTTTCAGAAACACTTTTTATGTGCCTTGACTTCAGAAATAGAGCCGCACACGGAGGACGTATTTACAACTTTGAACCTCGCGATACAGCTTTTCTTTTAAATAATTCAGATCTACAAAATTATTTTCTAGATTTAAATGTTTGGCAGAACTCGCGTGGTGTAGCCCAACTGTTGGCATTGCTTTCATGTTTTACATACTTGAATCCTTATACCACCATTGATTCTTCTTTATCGGAAGAAATTAACCGCCACTTATCCGTATATCCACAAGATAAAGTAATCATCGAAAACTTTATTGGTATGGAATTAACTGTAAAAAAGGTTATTTGGATTTCTCCAAAAACACGTAAATTCCACACTAATCCGAATTGTAGTGGAATGAAAAATTATATAAAGATAACTTATGATGAGACTTCTTTTGATATTAATCAATTTGAACCTTGTAAAAAATGTTGTAAAGACTTTTTATGAGCATTCCTGATAATCTTTAATTCTAATAAAAACCGGTCCAGTGCTACCAACACCGGACCGGCTGCATATCCGAGGATATACACTTGTGACCTCGACAATCACAGAAAATATTGTATCATCCTCGGACAGCTATCGCAAGCGGAACTCCTGTTTCCCGCTGGCTGTTATTTTTATACCCTTTTTGCGATTTGCGACGTCGCAAATCATACACTGTAAGAGGAGGATGATACAATGTACGAAGATCTATCTTTTCTTTACGGATCCGGCACTTATGCCATCTACTTGCGGAAGTCCCGGAAGGACCTGGATGCGGAAGCCATGGGCGAAGGCGAGACCCTCTCCCGCCATCTGGACATCCTGAAAGCCCTGGCAAAGCGCATGGAGCTGAATGTGGTCAAGGTCTATGCAGAAGTTGTTTCTGGAGAATCCATTGACGCCCGTCCTCAGATGCAGGAGCTGCTCCGTGATGTGGAGACCGGTATCTATGATGGTGTCCTGGTCGTTGAAGTAGAGCGTCTGGCCAGAGGTGATACTTCTGATCAGGGACGTGTGGCCAAGACCTTCAAGTTTTCCAACACGTTGATCATCACTCCTTCCAAGACCTACGACCCGAATAACGAATTTGATGAGGAATACTTTGAGTTTGGACTTTTCATGTCCCGCCGGGAATATAAGACCATCCGCCGTCGTCTGGTTGCCGGATCCGATGCCTCCCGCCGGGAAGGGAAGTACACCGGCAATGTCCCACCCTACGGATATGCCCGGAAGAAGCTGAAGAAGGAAAAGGGCTGGACCCTGGAGATCATCCCTGACCAGGCACAGGTTGTCCGCATGATCTTTGACTGGTATCGGAATGGCATGCAAGGCATCCCGGTTGGCTACACAGCCATCTCTGATGAGCTGAACCGTCTCTCCATCCCCTCCCCTTCCGGTACTCGTTGGACACCCAATGGGATACAGGGGATCCTTCGGAATCCGGTCTATGCCGGATACATAAAATCAGGATATCGGAAAGAAGTCAAGAAGATCGTAGACGGAAAGCTCACCCGCAGCCGTCCGTTGAATAACGACTACACTCTGTATCCCGGCCGCCATGAATCGATCATATCCCAGGAGACCTGGGATGCAGTCCACAACCGGATGTTAAAGCGCGTGCTTCCGTCCTCCAGCAGCCGCGTCAAACCACAACAAAATCCACTGGCTGGTCTTGTCTGCTGCTCCCAATGTGGCAGGATCATGCAGCGCCGTCCTTATCAGTCCGGCAGGACAGCCACCCTGATCTGTCCGACCAAAGGCTGCAGCACCGTGGCATCTGACCTGTCCATGGTTGAGCAACGGCTCCTGGATGCACTGGATCAATGGCTGGTCTCCGGAACTCTTCCGGATCCTGATCAGCTTCCAGACAACAATGACCGGCTGGATCTGCTCCGTCAGGCAGTCAGCTCCTGCAGCGAAGATCTGTCAGAGGCAGACCGGCAGCTCCAGAAACAATATGATCTTTTAGAAAAAGGGATCTATGATGAGGTGACTTTTTTCGAGAGATCTGCTATTATGAAGAAAAGGAAGTCCGATCTGACTTCCAGACTGAAAGATCTACAGACTGAACTACAGACCGAGACAGAACGCAACGAAGCAGTGAAGAACCTGCTCCCTACGCTGCAGACGATCCATGACACCTATCCGAAGCTTACCAGCGCAGAGCTGAAGAATCGGCTTCTGAAGGAAGTCATCGATCACGTTGAATATTCAAAATCTGAGAACGGTCGCTGGGGTCACCCGGATAACTTCTCACTGAAGATCTATCCGCGCGTCACCCCTGCGTGACCAACCTCTAAAATTCATTGATTTTTCAAGGAATTTCATCATCTCTACCGTCCGTGTGCTAATTCCTCCGTTCCAATATCCGTAAGTGTCGCCATACACTCTTTATAAGGCATCGTATATCTCTGCGACAGATATCGCATACTGGCACTCAATTCGCCATCGGGACCACCCAACGGCAGGACGATCATATGACATGCCTGTGTTTCATACAATGTCTGTAACTCCCACCATTATGAGGTTTGATTCTCTATGCCAACTGCAGCTGCTTATATCCGCGTCTCTACTGAAGATCAGATGGAATTTTCCCCGGACAGCCAGCTCCGGAGTATTCAGGCATATGCTCTGAATCATCACATTGAACTACTCCCTGCTCACATCTATCTGGACGAAGGGATCAGCGGACGAAATGCAAGCAAACGTCCGGCTTTTTTACAGATGATCGCTAATGCCAAAAAAAAGCCACATCCTTTTGACCTGATTCTCCTATGGAAATTTTCCAGATTTGCAAGAAATCGCCAGGACAGTATCTTCTATAAATCCATGCTTCGGCGGGAATGTGGTATTGATGTGATCTCCATCACAGAACCACTTTCTCCTGATCCTACTTCAATTCTGATTGAAGCACTGCTGGAAGCTATGGATGAATACTATTCCGTCAATCTGGCTCAGGAAGTCCGCCGTGGCATGAATGAAAAATTCCGCCGGGGAGGTATTGTCTCCATCCCGCCTTTCGGTTACACTGCCAGAGATGGACAATTCATAATCGTGCCGGAACAGGCATGTTGGGTTCGCCGGATCTTTGATTCCTACCTAAACGGCATTTCCATTCCTTCTATTGCCAAAGAATTACAGACAGCCGGTGTACGAACAATCCGTGGAAATCCTTTTGACGGCCGCGGCGTCCGCTACATTCTCGGCAACCCTGTCTACACCGGGCAAATGCGCCGTCATCTGGAACACCACACTGTTTCTTCCCCTTTATCATCTGACCGATTTCATGTTGCTGATCATATGACCTGTGTTGTTGGCACACATCCACCCATTATTTCCCACAAAATATTCCTTCAAACGCAGACATTGTTGATGCGTACAAAGAAAAAATCATAATTTGCAAATAATGTTCAGACAAGACAAGACCGGACCTTTTTAATAGTCCGGTCTTCGCAGATTCTTGTTATCTCCAGTGTTTGCATGAAGACTTTTTCTTTCATTATTTTCAGCTTAGTTGTTTTTTTCTTAACAAATATATCACAGGAACAAGCATCGGGAAGATTTCCAGACGCCCTGCCAGCATATCAAAGGCCAGAACCAGCTTTGAAAAATTGGAATAGATACCAAAATTCTGTGTTGGTCCGACTTTTGCAAGTCCAGGTCCAATGTTGTTAAGCGTTGCAGCTACTGCTGTAAAATTGGTTGCAAAATCAAAGTTATCCAGCGAGATCAGCATTACAGACAGAACGAAAATCCCCAGATAAGCCACCAGAAATACATTGATGGAGCGAAGCACCTCATGCTCCACTGTCTTTCCTTCGAACCGCGTCTTGCGGACATTTCTCGGATGAATGATAAATGCCAACTCTTTCATGACTGTTTTTGCCATAATGCAGAGCCTCGACACCTTCATACCACCGCCGGTACTTCCTGCGCAGGCTCCGCAAAACATAAGCAGAACCAGAATGCCTTTGGAAAACTCCGGCCACAGGTCAAAGTCCACGCTTGAAAATCCCGTAGTCGTGATGATCGATGCCACCTGGAAAGCTGCCTGACGAACCGTCAGCTCCAGATTTCTTACCATATAAAAGATATTCACAGAGATCAGCAGGACTGCAGACGCAATAATCCCAAGATATGCACGAGCTTCCTCACTCTTCATTCCCTCTTTGAACCGCTTCACGTAAAACAGGAAATAGACATTAAAGTTTACGCCAAACAGAATCATAAAAATGGTCATGACCCACTGGGTTGCCGCGCCATACTCTGCGGCACTGCTGTCAAGCACGCCAAAACCACCGGTTCCTGCTGTTGCAAATGTTAAGTTGACAGAATCAAACAGCGGACAGCCGGTCAAAATCATGCACGCAAGCATTGCAACTGTCAGCACAAAATAAATCTGATACAGTATTTTAGCCGTACTTCTGACCTTCGGAACCAGTTTTCCTACAGATGGGCCAGGGCTCTCTGCCTTCATCAGATGCATACTGGAGGGTTCTGCCATGGGAAGAAGTGCCAGCATAAATACCAGTACTCCCATACCGCCAACCCAGTGAGAAAAGCTTCTCCACATAAGAATCGCTCTTGGCGCACCCTCCACACTCTGCATTACAGATGATCCTGTGGTAGTAAATCCAGATACAATCTCAAAAAATGCATCAAATGGATTCTGCAGTACTCCGCTGACGCACAACGGGATCGCTCCGCAGATACTAAGTGCCACCCAGCAAAGAGCAACACTCACATAACCTTCTACTGAAAAAATGGTCGTATTTTCAGGTTTTTTACCTCGCAGAAGCGCACCAGTCACAATACAGAACAAGGCTGATCCTGCAAATACACGTAGCGTATTCCACTCTCCATATACGATCGCTGTCAGAATCGGAAGCAGCAAAAGTGCCGCTTCCAGCATGATGATACTACCCACAATATAACGAATCATTTTCTTATTCATTGTATACGTACCACCTTATCTAACGTGTTCCGACCGGGCCGGATATTTTCTTCATAATATCTCGAATGTCCTTATAAGCTCCACAGTCTGTGGTAATGATGACCACAGAATCTCCTTCCTGAATGCAGTCCTGACCTTTTGGGATAATGATCTTTCCCTTTCGGTTGATCGCACATACCAGAATATGCGGTTTCAGCTGAAGCTCCTGCAACGGAATATCAGTCACTTCGCTCTTTCCCTTGATCACGAACTCCAGTGCCTCTGCATTTCCATCTACCAGACGGTACAGTGTCTCCACATTACTTCCGATAGAGTTCTGCATAGCCCGTACATACTGAAGGATCGTTTCTGATGTGATGTGCTTTGGATAGATCAGACTTCCAATATTCAAGGAACCAATGATCGTATCAAACGTATTTCGATTGACTTTCGTGATCTTCTTCGCCTTGCTCATACTCTTGGCATACAGCGCCAGCATGACATTTTCCTCATCCATATTGGTCAGTGCGGCAAATCCTTCTGCTTTTGCAAGTCCTTCTTCTGCCAGAAGCTCCCTGTCAGTTCCATCTCCATTGATGATCATAGCTTTGGGCAGTATCTCACACAGTCGCTCGCAGGCATCTCTGTCCTTTTCTATGATCTTAACCTGAATTCCCATCTCCAGCAGACGCTTTGCCAGATAGAATGAAATCTTTCCGCCTCCAATGATCATGGTATTTTTCACCTGATTAGTCTCAATTCCGATGGTCTTAAAGAACCGGCTGGCATTGACCGGCGAAGCTACCACTGAAATCATGTCTCCTGCCTTCAGTTCCACTTCTCCACTTGGAATCAGGACCTCTTTTCCACGCTCTACAATGCAGATCAGCACTTCACATCTGGACAACATATGAAGATCCTTGATCTTGTTGTTGCAAAGTGGATTCTGCTCTTCCAGCTGGAATCTCAATAACTCAATCCGTCCATTTGCAAAGGTATCAATATCAATGGCAGATGGAAATCTAAGAAGACGCGCCATCTCCATGGCAGCTGCCCACTCCGGATTGATGACCATAGAAAGTCCTAATTCATCCTTAATATGATGAATCTCATGATGATAAACCGGATTGCGCACACGGGCAATCGTCTGACATCCTCCTGCTTTTTTGGCAATCAGACAACACAGAAGGTTCACCTCATCCGCATCTGTCACTGCAATCATCAGATCTGCCGTATCAATGCCAGCATCCATCTGAATTTCAAAGCTGGCACCATTCCCCACAACTCCACGCACATCTGCAATATTTGTAATCTGCTGAATAGCTTCCGGCTTCCGATCGATCACCGTAATATCATGTTTTTCCCTGCTAAGCTGCTCTGCCAGTGCACGCCCCACTTTACCGCAGCCAGCAATAATTATATTCATCTTAAGCCTCTATCCTCCTGTAAGTTATTCAGATGTCTCTAATATAACACTGACTGAATAAAACTTCAACGGTTATAGCATTTTCTAACCAGTTGCAAACGCCCGTCCAACCATCGGGACCACCGAACTGTGAGATGATCAGCTGTGCCATCTTCGGATTGGGATTTTTAATATTTACCGGATATTGCAATCTCTTTTCATAATTCCACATTTAACAATCCTCTCCTTCCCATGGCCATGGCCGATTGACCCACTCCCATTTTCCTCTTCCACCTCTGGCAGTCTCTATCGTCAGCGGTCCATAGAGCGCCGCATAATCATTTAGCGCCTGGCATCTGAGCTGATTATACTCCTGAAAATATGCCAGTGCCGCCTGATCTGACGGATGTGTATCCAGATAGAGATTGGCTTCCTGCACCGCAAAGCTCAACATATCCACCCATTTAAGCATCTGCTGTCTGGACGGGGTTCCCTGTGCCATCATCTTAAGCCTCCTCTCACTCCCAGAAACGGTTTATTTAATTCCGGAAAAATTGTTCCATATGCCAGACCTTTCTCCAGATCATACACAGCATTCCAGTACTGCCAAGGCACATAAGCCATCGCCACCGGATACTCTTCACCCTGTAGAAACGGTCTGCATCCATTTTGATACCTTTGATAATTCTCCATGTAGCAATTCCTCTCTATTTGTTTTCCATTTATCTTATGTAACAGACGAAAAAAAGGTGATAGACGTGGAATCTATCACCTTACCGCTTCATATATTATTAAGTTTCCTATTTTCTGTGTTCATGTGTAAACAGATGCTCCTGGCAGTATTCATAATTGCCCTTGCATTTCGAACAAAAACGGAACTCCAGATCCTCTCCATCCTTCTCGGTCCGTCCACAGATAGCACAGCGATGATGCGTACCCTGCGATGCCGCTTTCACTTTTTTCGCATAAGTTCTTCTGCGTTTAATATCCTTCGGCGAAAATCGGTTCCGCTTGCTGCCCATCACAAAGATTGCAAAGTTCAGAAGTGAGATCAACGCTGCAATGCTGTTGGCAGGAATTGCCGGAATGCCCATGGCAAGCATGGTAAACATCAGCGATGGATTCACCAGTGCGGACAAACCTCCTATGATCGTCAGTCCATAGAAAATACCTTCAATAATCCCCAACCATTTTGCCTTGATCGGAAAAATGAAAAACAGCAGAAATGTTGCATCTGGGAACAGATATGCATACACAAAAAACAGAGATAAGTTCAGATAAAACGTACCCATGGAAAAATTAATTCCAAAAATCAAATAAATCACCAGGCAGGCGAGCACATGCAGCAGTACTCCTGAAAAGAAATAAAGATTAAATCGGAATGCTCCCCACATATATTCCAGTGCCTGACCGACCATATAATAAAAATACAGTGCAAATGCCATAAACAAAAAACTGGCATTGGGTGGCTGAATAATAAAGGTCACGATTCTCCAGATCTGTCCATGCAAAATTGCCTCAGCATCAAGTCCCAGCCATTGTGTATAAAGAGAGGGATTTACCATCTGGATCACCAGTCCCAGAATATACAGTATAATAATATAATACATCAAATTGTGAATTGCATATTTTCCAAATTTACGCTCCAGCTTATCAAGCCAATTCATAGATCAGTCCTCCATTTTGTCTCCGGAATCATATAAAAAATATTTTAACTGCCGCTTATGGGTTTGTCAACTAACATATCTTAACACTATCTTTATGGACTTTCGGAAATTCTTTCCATATAATGTAGCATGTTCCAGACTGAAGATAATTGTGAGGAAAAGGCAGCTACTCGCTGCCGGAGAGATATGACTATGAACAAATGTTACAGACTTGGAATCGATATCGGTTCCACCACCGTAAAGATTGCGGTGCTTGATGATGAGAATCACTTTTTATTCTCCGATTATGAACGGCATTTTGCCAACATTCAGGAGACACTTGCTGACCTGTTGACCAAAGCCGTTGATAAGCTGGGTCCCATCGATATTTATCCGGTGATCACCGGTTCCGGCGGACTGACGCTGGCACAGTATCTGGATGTGCCATTCGCACAGGAGGTCGTCGCCGTGGCAGAAGCCCTGCAGACCTATGCTCCGCAGACGGACGTTGCCATCGAACTGGGCGGCGAAGACGCCAAGATCATCTATTTTGAAGGTGGAAATGTAGAGCAACGTATGAATGGTATCTGTGCCGGAGGTACAGG
>ERZ773162.1052-NODE-1052-length-24831-cov-3.769696_pt1 | contig 24831 bp, 19 predicted proteins | sample MGYA00511113_ERZ773162 | MGnify/ENA primary metagenome ERZ773162 (study PRJEB29015, sample SAMEA2737807) | human gut metagenome | biome: human gut; feature: human-associated habitat; material: faeces | place: China | collected 2012 ... | reverse complement strand
TTAATCCGGCATCTGTTTCGGCCAATAAGGTAATTGCAAAAACGAATGCATGTATGTACGAATATGGTATCAACCAGTTCTATAGAATTTCTCCTTTATAAAGCTTGTTCGCGAACAACTATAAAAGAGAAAATAACTCTGCTTATGTAAACAGGAGAAAGGTAGAACTAATATGAAACTAATAGTCCACAGAGCACTCCCGTCCGCTCTGGCACTCAGCCTGTGTTTGTCGAGCGCGGGCGCAGCGTGGTACGGCCGTGATATTCAGCGGCAGGAAAGCGGAAATTATGTGCTTTACGAGCCGTACTCGGATAAAAATATCATCGAAACACCGTATCATCTGTACGAACTGACGTATATCGGCAGCGCGGACGGCATGGCAGGCGTTCACAGCACGCAGGTTCCGTATTACTGCGCGAAAAACGGCAGCGAGATTTTCCTCTGGAACGCAAGCGGTCGAAACATCGTTTCCGACAGCGGACTCCGCGCCGCCGGTTTTATCAGTGATGGCGGATACATGGTTGTGCAGAATGTGCAGAATGGTTTATACGGCGTCTGGTCAGCAGAAAAAGGACAGCTTACCGTGCCGTGTCGTTATCAGTCGGTTCGCCTGCTGACCGGACAGTATGAGGGCACCGAAGCGCCGCCGCCGGAAATTGTCGTGGCGGCCACGATGAACGGACAGACATGGACACCGCTGCGCTCCTATGACGGAAAAGTGTTTCTCCCGGGAGAATTTGACGAAATTTCGACGTCTTCCGGTCTCTTGGCTGTCCGCAAGGGTGGCTGAACCGCATATTACGATATGCGAGAAGGAACGGCAGCAATACCGCAAACGGCGGCGAACCGCAGTCAGATGAGCGCGTGGGCGGCGGACGAAGTCGAGAAAGCGGTCATGGCGGAACTGGTCCCTGAGGAGCTTCAGCGGCAATATACAAAACCTTGCACGCGACAGGAATTCTGTCAGCTGGTTGCGGCAATCACGCAGAAACGTACCGGAAATACTGTTCAGCAGCTGATCGTCTATCGCGGCGGCACGGACAGCAGTTTTACGGACACGGATAATGCAGATGTCTTGGCATGTGCGTCGCTTGGCATTGTGAACGGCGTCGGAAACGGCAGATTTGCACCGGATGCCCATATTACGCGCGAGCAAGCGGCCACGATGCTGGTCCGCGCAGCGGGTATTCTTGACATCCGCACCAACCGCGAACACACGCCTTTTAATGATGCAGATCGTATTTCGACATGGGCGAAAGCGGCCGTGGCCGAGGTCAGCGCCATGCAGACAGAGGACGGCACTATGGTCATGCAGGGCGTCGGCAGCAATCGCTTCGCGCCGAGCGATCCTTACACACGAGAACAATCAATTATAACCGCATACCGGCTGTTCCGGATGAAATGATTTCAAAGTTGTGTTCGAAAATATATGCATACACTCTCTAAGGAGAATATTCGAATTTAAATGTAAACTGATTCCACTATCATTTTCCCATTTTATTTTTTTCGTTATTGACCCCCAGCATCTCATCAATAGGAAACGAAAGTATTCGAAATCATTTATACTCAGAAACATACAAATTTTTACTTCAGTACCGTTTCCCTTGCTGTAAATCTTATGGAAATACATTGAGATAAAAGTACATTAAAGAAAGGACGCGATGAAAATAAAGATACACGAGCTGCTGAGCCTGCCGCTGGCCGCGCTGCTGCTGAGTACGGCGTTCGCGGCGGAGCCGGAATGGAAAGAAGTGACCGATGCCGGGCAGTTGTTCGGACTCGGGGAATACGCGGCGGACTGGGACGCGCAGACGCAGACGCTTCGGCTGTATACGGACGAGCGGGGAACGCTGAATGAGTTCCGCACAATCGAACACGTGCTTGAGCAGCCGCAGCCGACGCTTCTTGAGCGCGATGCGTATTTCCTGCTCCCGCGCGATGGGAAATATGCGATTTTCAGCCGCGATGGCGAACAGCTCACCGCGTACCGATATAATGGTGTGGAGTTCTATGGAGATGTTGCAGTCGGCACTTTTTCGCCGGATGATATGACATTGTGGGACGCTGACCTCATCGACCTGAAAACGAAGAAGGTCATTGCATCGTCCGGTGCCGGAGAGCCGATAGGGGTCTCGCCGGACGAACGCTCGTTTACCGTGGGAGATACGGTTTATGACGCGGACGGCAATATCCTGTTTCAGACCGAAGTGGGGAATATCGTGTCGCCTGAAGTCCGAGAAACGGCGCAGGGCGTGCTGTGGATTGGCAGCCGCGATGGGAAGAACGCGCTTTACTATGATAATACCTGTGTCAGCGGGCAATATGATGACATTCAGCCGTATGATATCGGCGACACGCAGCTGTTTACGGCGTCGTCGGACGGGACAGAAGCGCTTATGGATACGGACGGCCGGGAAATCACGAAAACCACAGGCGATATCATGCTGCTCGCGTCCGGCCTTGCCGCAGTGACGGACGGGAATACCGTGACATACTGGAACCAAGGCGGTCAGGCGGCGTCGTTTGAGCAGTACGCGGCGGTACAATGCTTTGTCGGCGAGAAAACGGATGCTTTCGACCGTGTGCTTGTGCAGACCAAAGCAGGAAAGTGGGGCGTCGTGCGGCAGGACAGCACGGTGCTGCTTGCGCCCGAATTTGACGGCGTAACGAACGTGGTCGGGAGCAATTCACTTTGCGTGCTGCAAAACGGGAACACGCGGCAGATTTGCAATCTGGACAGCGGCACAGCGCTGAACATCCCGGCAGAGGGCGAAATCTACACGGGCGAGGCATTTGACGTCGGCACGGCGGACGAAATCGCCTGCGTTGTCACCCTGCCGAACGGCGTGCGTACAGCCAGCCTGTACGACAGGAACGGCACGCTTCTGCGCGAAAATATCCGCGCCGCGTTCCGGCAGAACGGGCAGACGCTGTATGCGCAGGTGACTGAGCCCGCGGCGGACGGCTACACCGAGGTGCTTACGGACGAGGAGGGCGCCATATTGTTCGCCGCCCCGAGCGGGCAGATGGTGACGTATGTCGCCCCGGCGGTCATCTGCACCGCCAAAGCGGGGATAGAAACATTCGCTGCCGACCGGTCGTTTCTTCGCATGGATTTCACCTCGACAGCGCCGGTCAGCAGAGAAGAGCTGTTCGAGAAAAGGGAAATCGGCGTTATTCTGCTTGCGGCGGCAGGATTGCTAAGCATTGGGTATGCAGTATATCGCAAACACAGATAGAATATATGCTGTATACACTTGCTATATGAAAAGATAGTTGACTTTATCTGAATTAGAGCTTCCCTCTAATTTTCCCTCTCAGCCACCGCTTTTCGTCCACAAACGACCGGATCTGCACGACTACCCTATCCCCTACTCTGAACTCGTCATCGCTGAACTGCTGCGCGTACCGGCAGACCACCGTACAGCCGTCGGTCAGACGGCAGAATACACCGCCGGCGTACTTGCTTGAAATTGTGCCGATGTGGCTGGAACCAACAGAGTGCCGCAGTTCCGCATTGAGATACGGGTCCGTGCCGACATCGCGAACAGACAGGGCAAGCATATCCTCACCGACACTGAGCACTTTCGCCTGAAGCTGCTGGCCTGCATGATATTCTTCCCGCATATCCGCGAGATAGGTATAGCTCATTGCCTGCTGTCCCATCGTCACATCGAAGCCGCAAGCCGTCACTGTAATGCGGGTCGGACCACAGGCCAGCACAGACGCCGAAACCACATCTCCCTCGGTAATATGCTGTACATTCAGCGCGTGCCACCGCTGCTGCTCCAAAGCGAGCGAACGCGCCGCGACCGCACATTCCCCCTCACGGTCTACGCCGATGATGATGTAGTCGATTTCCGCGCCAATCACGCTGTTCGGGTTGATGCCGGTCGGCTCCAGCCAGAACAGCGGCAGCGGGATCAGCACCTTCACCAGATGCCGCATGACTACCATGCAGGTCAGTGCCTGTTCCATGTTCTCATCGGTCGGGAACGGAATGGTTTCCAGACCAATCACTGTATTCCGCAGCAGCGAACGTGAAGAAAACGAAGCGTAAATCGCGTTCCATTCCTCGCGTTCCTCGTCAGACAGGTTGCGGTCAAGCTCTGCAAACGCAGTCGCATTGAACTCTCTGCGCGAAGTCGAAAGACGTTCCAGCAGTTCTCTGGTATCAATTTTCATGTTTTTTCCCTCCGTTATGTTGTTTCAGTGTTAGTTTTCCGTTCTGCTCCGGATACGCTAGCAGACAGGACAGATCAGACGGTATGCGCCCGGCCTGCATCGCGTCCTCCAACAGCAGAACCGTGAGCGTGGATGCAGGCTCTGCGACAATATCGCGCTCCGGCAGTGCGAATATTTTCTGTTCCCGCGAGAGAAAAAACACTCGCGCCAGCAGACCAGACTGCGCTCCCAGTGCGTACAGTGAATTTCGCGCTGTGCGTTCAAAAATCGGCAGCTCTCTTGGGAAAATCGCCAAAATGAGATCTATCGCATTCGGGATAAACGGCTCATATTGCGGTCCGACTGCCGAGATCACGCCGTCAAATTCCCGCAGATAACCCGCGTCCCGAAGCTGGCGGCAGATGGGGCCTATCGTGTTAGGTGAAGTACCAAACTGCCGGTGCAGCAAGGTCAGTGCCTGACTTTTTCGCATACAGCCGGTCTTTTTCAGCACTTCCAGTAAGTATTTCTGCTCCGGGCTCCAAAATCTCATGTGGAAAGCCTCCGTTTCAGGCGATTTGCCACCGGATAAAGCATTTCCTCGCTGCGGGACTCCATCAGACAGCTGAACAGCACCTTGGCGGCATACACAATGGCGTTCCTGCGGATTTCCAGATCATTGGCCTGTATCCGCAGCACCGCCGCCTCGGCAATCTCAAAGGTCAGTCCCCACAGCTTTTCGCGCACATAGTCCTGCGGATAGGTGCAGTTGCCGATGCGAAGCTCGCTGCAATAATACAGCCAGTGCAGGCAATCGTCCAGCAGGTTACGTTCCGCATCTACAAAATCCTGAAATACCGCTCTGCGCTCTATCTCCTGCAATTCTGCGCGTTCGCGCGTCCGACCGATGAACGAACTCTCCTCAGTAAAACTATTTTCTGTATTTCTTATCTCTTTCTTACTTGTGTGCGGTTTCGACAGGTCTTGAACTGCGGTTTCCGCACCTCTTGATGTGCCGTTTTCGCAGGTCTTGCACTGCAATTCCGGCAGGTCTGATGCAGCCGTATATAACGGTTCTGCGTCCGTATCCGGCATTTCGGAGCAGTTTTCCTTGTTGCTGTCCATATCATCTTCATTTTCCAGACCTGTATTTTCGGCAGGTCTGTTTTCGTTTGCGGAGAACGGTGCGCAGTCGTAGGCAAACGCCGCTTTTTCAGCGAAAACCACTTCTGCCAGATAAATACGGTTCGGCAGACCGCGCCCCTGCCTCTGCTCCCAGACAAGGTGCTTTTCGGTCAGCTCCTTAAAGCAGGCAATCGCCTTGCGATAGGAAATCTGCATTTCCCGCGCTAAATCTTCACGGGTGTAAATAACATAGACCTCGCCGTAGCGGTTCACCCAGCCGTTGCGTCGGGAAAGCTGAAATCGGTTGAGCAGAAACGTGTACGCTACCTTGCTTTCCAGCGTCATATCCGAATAGCCGCTGTCGCTGAACAGCCAGCGCGGCATCTGCATATGGTAACACGATATGATGTTGTTCAGCTTCATCAGCCCGAAAGATGGGCGATTTTCGTTATTTTCCTGTTTCATATGTCTTTTCCTCCTTGGTTCAGTGCGTCTTGTATCTCTTGTAACTGCTGCGCAGTCAGTGCCGGAGCGGAACAGCTTTCCTCTTTTTCAAAGTGAAGCAGATTGGCATAAACCGCTTGCTCAGCAGAGCGTTTCGGCTGTTTTGTCTGCGTTTTGCGGGGCTCTTCTTCCACCTCGTTCGTTTTGCCATGATACTTCGCGATAGACAATGTTCGCAGCTTTTTGAAGTCTGCAAACTCCGGTGGCGTGACCTTATACAGCAGCATAGGAAGCTGTCCGCGCAGCATGACGATGCTTTTCGCATTATCCAGCCGCAGAACCTCGTCCGGCTGCATCAGCGCCCGCTGGGTATTGCTTCGCGTCTGTGAATACGGAAGGGACAGGTTAGCCACCGGCGAAAACAGCGGTGTCTGCGGCTGCTGATTATTCGTAACGCGAATGGTGGTCATGCCGCATTTTTCGCTGATAAACTGCGCGCTTGTCGTATCGTTCACGCCAAGACAGATCGTCGCGTCACAGCAGTCCGTGATCTCCTCCCATTCGCGGCGCGGATAAATATCGGCGAGCTGTGCGATGGACTGCACGATGACGATACAGTTCATGCGGAAACCGCGTGTAAACGCGATGGAACGCTTGAAATCGCCCAGTTTGCCGATGGATGGAAACTCGTCCAGTACGAAATTCACCGGCACCGGCAGCTTGCCGTCCTCTGTTTCGCGCCGCGCGTACTGCTCCAGCCGCGAAAATATCATCGTGAAAAACAGCGAGGACAGAAATGCGTAAGTATGATCCTGTGCGGACAGGATACAGAAATAAGCGCAAGGCTTGTGTCCGGGGAGCGTCAGGTCAATCGTGCTGTCTGCTGTGAGCGCGTCTACCAGCTTGTCCTGAAACACATTCAGACGATTGCCCAGACCGATCACGATATTGCCGCGTATGTTCTCCTTTGCCTGCAAAAACAATCCGTAAGGGCCTTTGGCCGGGTGTCCGGCGGGCAGCAGCTTAATCTCACGGTCGATTTTCTCCAATCCGTTTTCGGTCAGCAGCGAAAGTATCCGCCCGAGCCGCCGCTGTGACAGCGGAAGCACGTTTCCCGAAACGTCTTTATCGTTCTGCACATAGTACAGCAGTGCGGTAAGCAGGTTCAGTTCGGCTTTCGCCCAGAAATCCCCGGCTTCTTTCTCGGACGAGGTGTTGTTGATGATGGTAGCCGCGATGATCGGGATCAGGCGTTCGTCATAGTCGGCCTCGCCAATGCAGTTCCAGTGGTCGGAATGTTCCATCTCAAGCAGGTTGAACACACGGACTTCATATCCCATATCAGCGAGATAACCGGCGGTGCTTTCATACAGCTCGGCTTTGGGATCGGTAAGTATCATGCTCTCTCTGCGCTTGACGCACTGGAAAATCATCGGACGCACAAAGCCCCAGCTTTTGCCCGTACCCGGTGCGCCGATCACCAGCATATTTCCGGCAAGACCGCTTTTGCTGCTCGACGCGATGTACAGCGAAAAGCGGTTGTCGTCCAGCGGATCATCGCGGTGCTTGCCGTATATCGTGCCGGTAAGGTCGTCCAGTCTGCCTGTTTCCAGTACATCTTTCATTTCCTCCGGCTTCATAAACCGTGAAGTGCCGTGTGTGCCGTCCGGCAGAATGTCAAAGCCGCGCTTGTCGCGTACCGGGTGATAGCCGGACAGCCAGTTAAAACCTTTCCTCGTCAGCAGACACGCCAGAACGAGCAGTGCGGCGGTGAGTCCAAGTCCGGTGAGCGTAAACGGCGCAATCAGATTGCGGAACGGGTTCACCACCCAAATGCTTGCGATATTGCTTTCTGCGTTGAAAGACTGCCGGATACCGAGCCGCACCGAATTTACGATCATGCCGTAAAAGTACCAGCCCATACCGCCGAGGACGGCATACGGCCGCCAATCTGCGCTGTGCTTGGCTTTCCAACGCTCCAGACGCTTATTCAGACGTTGTTCCAGTTTGGCAATCCGTTCAGACAGCGGTGTCATAGATCAGCACCCATTTCGAGAATACAGAGCGCCTGTTCGTCGATCACCGCAACATGGAAAAACGGCGGCGGAAAAATCTGCGTCAGAAAGCGCTTCTGACTTTCAAACGCCGCAAGCAGCAGACCGTGGTATCCGGCGGTACGGGCCTGCTGCGCCGCGCGGAATACCTGCCGCAGCTCCATGTCCGCGGCAATGCGAGCCGGAAATTGAAAGTCCGCGCTGAAGAAATCGCAGTCGGATAAATGTGGTTCGGTAATCGGTGCGCCGAGCATTTTCGCCAGACGGGGACGGTAGTCCGCTGCCTGCATCAGCCGAAGCTGTAATACACCGTCCTTGTTGCACGGCAGCAGATACGCCGGACTGATCTGCTGATAGAACCGGGCGTAGCTGACGCGCTTGCCGGTGCAGCTCGTCTGTTCTTCCAGAAGTGCGCGGTAAATGTCTGTGTAGCTGCTCCCGCACAGCAGATACGCCTGTTCGGAGCAGCCGCTTCCCAGCATGGCAGACTGCGCGCAGTCAATCTCACGCTGAATGATAACCCGCTGTGCTGTCTGCGGATAATGCACGGAAAACATCGTGCTGCCGAGCCGCAGGAAACCGGACACGAGGTTGATGCCCAGCGGGTTCTGTCCCTCTCTGCCGCGCAGCACCGATGCCGAGAGGTACCCGCCTTTCTCCCGCAGTGCAGCAAGCGAATCCGCGAACGGATCAATGCCGGCGGCATACATGGTCAGTATCACAGCGGCGTTTTCAAATCTGCGATTGACACGCTGTGTGTGCCGGTCTGCCTGCATGGGAAATCCCTGTTCGGAGAGCCACGCATACCCGGCCGGTGTCAGCCGCCAGCCGTATGCCGCCGAGTACGGCCGCAGATACTTTTGCTGTACCAGCGCGGTCATAACAGACGGCCGGAAAATGCGGCGAAAATTGTGTTCACACTCACAATCTATGTTCTTGCACCACCCGATGAGCCGCATCACGGGCAGTATGGTTTGTATGCGCAAATGATCACCTTTCTTTCTGAAATTACCGCCCTATCTTACCAGGTCGCGGTAATTGAGTTTGTGCTTTTGCAAAATTGAGAACTATTGATGTTGATTTCTCTCGTTTTATTCCAACAACGCAAGTAAACCAAAACAAAAACGCCATTTTATTTTGACCTCTCACACAGGCGGTACTACCGCCCGTGCAGAGGCCCTTTTTACCGCCCGATCCACGTTTTTTTCATTTCAAAATAAGGGACTGCAAGGACCTCGGTGAAGCCCTTTCCGTCCGGTATACTGTCCAGAATCAGACTGACCGTTCGACTGTCATCGTCCTCGAACAGCACGCCTTTCAGCGCGTTCGTCACGCACTTCCATTCCTTGTTGTCCGGGTCAAATGTGCGGCCCGTATACCGGCGGTCGGTGTGTTCGGTGATGATAACAAAGGCGCGGTCGTACCACGGGAGCGTGCCGCCCGCCGCGCGGTGGTCATGCAGCATCTGGAGCAGTGTGCTCTCGATGTACCCGGTCACGCGCTGGCGGTTGCTCTGCAGGAGCGTATTCAGACGAATGTGCGTCCAGCCGTCACGGGTGACCTCCACCGCGCAGTGTTCCTCGACATGGTACGGCAGGATATGCGTCTCACGGCCATGCTTTTCCGGTTTGAGAAACGAGCTGTAATACCGCCGAGCCGAGAGCGTTGTATTCTCCAACGTGCAGAGCAGTTCATTCGCCAGATGGCTTCGCTTGTTGCTATCGTCTGCCTGCTCAAATGCTTTCGTCAGCCGCGTCAGCTTTTCCAGTTTGCCTTCGAATTCATTCATCATTCGTAACTTTCTCCTTTGTCGGGTGTCTGCGGCGGCGCGCTTCTTCAATGTGCTGCCGCTGGCGGATACGGGCGATGTCGCGCGGATCGGTGGTGATAAGTTCGTGCTCCCGCGGGGACGCAATGATCTGCACACCGAGCCGGTTCCGTCCGGCGCACAGCAGAGCCTGTCCGCGTGTGAAATTGGCGTGCATCTGCATTTCTTCGTCCGTCAGGTGGTAGTGCTGCTGAATGAGCGCAGCCTCCTCGGGTTCGGTCATCAGCGCAAACTTGATGCGGCTGTTGTTGAGCAGTGCCTTGCCGAATTTGCCGTTTTCCAGTGCAAAGAAGTCCTCCAAGTCTTGCGAGGCGGCGATAGCGGACGCGCCGTAGCCGCGCACGGTCTTGAACAGTTCCAGTACGAACTCCGCCGCTTGTGCATTGGAGCCTGCGCCGATCAGCGACCAGACCTCATCGAGAATGACCACCTTGTTTTCCGCACGGGACATTCGGCAGTAGTCCAGACAGATGTCCGCCGCCAGAAGTGTGCCGAACGGCAGCAGTTCCTTGCCGATTTCCGAAATATCCAGCACGATATATTTGTTATTCATGTCAATGTTGGTCATGCCGCCGAGATTTGCCGCCGAACCGGTCACGAAACGGCTGAGAATACCGGCAAGCGGCCGTGTTTCCTCGCGTTCGTTCAGCAGTTCATAGAAATCTGCCGGTGTGGGCTGCGGTCTCGGTTCGCCGTATTCGTCATACAGGCTGTCATTGCTGCGCGTAATGCCGAAACACTCATACAGCCGCATGAGTTCCACGTCCAGACGGCTTTTCTCGTCCTCGGTCAGACCGCGCCGCAGCAGCGAAAAATAGATATGCAGACGGCTGATCTTATCGGCCAGCAGTGAATCTTCACGAGTGCGCGTACGGGTTAATTCAGCGTTGACATCCAGTGTGCGGCGGCGGATTTCCAGAAAGTTGATGCAGTCCGTAGAGGACGGCGCGAGTTTGATGTACAGACCGCCGATGGCCTCACACGCCGCACGGTACTCATAGCCTTTGTACGGTGCAATCAGGAAAACCTGCTTGCTCTGCTGACGGTAACGCATGGCGATGAGCTGCAGCAGGTATGTCTTGCCCGCACCGGACATACCGAGAACGGTCATATTGGCGTTGCTGTATCGGTTTCCGTCAAAAATATCGAGCATACAGACCGCATGATTGCGTAGGTCCTCGCCGATGAGGATACCGTTCTGCTCGCAAAGCTCCATTGAATAGAACGGAAATGAACCTGCCGCGCCGGAAAGCAGCGTGTTCCGTCTGGCTTTGCGAGCGATTTCCGGTGCAGGAGCGACTACCGGCAGGAACGAGTGAAACGCCTGCTCCTCCACATAGTCGCAGCGTTTGCAGATAATATCCTGTGACGCGCAAAGGCGTTCCACCTCCGCCAGACGAGTATGCAGCAGTTCTTCATTTGCGGCCGTGACCTCAATGAGCGTGTACATATCGTAATAGTCCTCGTTTGCCGTGTTCATCTGCTGCTTGATGTACTGCCCGGCGTAAATCGCGCTGCCCATCTGCTCATAATCGGCGCGTGTGTCGTCCACATCGCGCATACGACTGCGGCTCCAAATCGTGGAGTTTGCGACTTTCGGCAGTATCTTCTCGCGCGGACGGCGAAGGAGGGTTGTCGAAAGCGAAATACCATCGCCCATGCCGACCAGTGCCGCCAGCCAGCCACCGCGCACAAGGCTCTGATATCCGTAACCGGCAATGTAAAGGTAGGCGTGATACACGCCGTCTATCACCAGATAGTCGCGGTGCGTCATGTCGCTCGCGGACGGACAGATGAGATCCATCACGCGTGTTGTACCGTCTGACTGTTCGGATTTCAGCTTGCTTTTCTTAGGCTTGCGGCGTTTCTTCCTGCGCTTTTTCTCTTTGCGTGTCGGTTGTTCCGCAATTTCAGCATTTTCTTCAACATCGGTTTCTTCCGGCATATCCTCTGTGGGAATACCGAAATAATCCTCCATCATCAGCCGGAAATCCACAGGCAGCTTGATGTTCCGCGCGGTCTGCTTGCACAGCATGGAAAAGACGGTTTCTACCATCTGATTGTCGATGTACTGCGGTTCTGCAACGGTAAGCCCGCATCGAGCAAGGTAGCCTTTGGCGGTATCCGCAATCTGATAAAGCGCGTCTGCACGCTGTTCGGGTGTCTTGGCCGCCGGAGCCATGTCCGGCTCAAAGCGATACGCCACGAAAAAACGTGTCGTGAACGCGCCGCCCTGGATCATGCCGCGCACCTGCTCGATATTGTCCTCGATGCAGGCGCGACAGCTTGCATCCGTTTCGCTTTCGGCGTATTCGTTCATACGGCGCGTGTACTGCTCCACATCGACCAGCTGCGACAGACAGAGAAACTGTACGCTGCTCGGCGCGATTTTGAGCCAAGCGGCCAGTGCGCCGACAATGCGGACACGCTCTGCGGTGCTTTGCAGGAAAAAGTTCATTGGCAGCACTTCAAACAGTCCGACCAGTCCGCCGTCCCGTGTGTGAATGATGCCGCGGTCTATGTCTGCAATCGGCAGACTGCCTTGCAGGTCATCGCTTGCGGCGGCGAGTTTTTGCGGGCTTTGTACGCCAAAAATCGCGTCTTTTATGGTCATGTTTGATCATTCCTCCCTTGTTCAAGATAATTCTGCGGTGTCTGCGCCAGCGGAAATACACGCTGAGAAAGCGACTGAGCGAGTCGTCCCGGATACCGAGCAGCGCAAAGCCGCAGACCGGTACCAGCAGGCACAGCGAGATCACCAGCTTTATCGTGAGCGACACCGCAAGCTGACGGGCGATCAGCATACAGATACCGAGTGTCGGCGCGGCGAGCACGACCGCTTCGATGCAGTTGCGCAGTTCAAACATACCGAATACGCGGCCTGCATCGGTGAAGTTCGCCGGAATAAAGTAAGTATCCTCGTTATCCATCTGCTATCACCTCGGTTTCCGGAACAGCCAGAAACAGCCGTCCTTTCTGTTCGCGGTAGTCCGCGATGGCGGCGACTGCGTTGGCACTGCGGCGCAGCAGCACGACTTCCAGTGCGCGCGTGAGCTGTTCCTCAATATGCGGTGTCAGCGGACAGTCCATCAGCTCGATCTGACTGATGCGCCGGATACTCACGCCGCTGGCTTGTGCCAGTTCTGCCAGCGAAATACGGTGTTTTACACGAAAAACTCTAAGTTTTAGGATTTTATCGCTGCGATATTCTATTTCCATTCGTTCCTCCTAACCCAGTACCCAGAAAGGCCCGCCGGCGGCGGCGCTCTTGTTGCACTCGTTCAGAAAAATATTGATGTCCCACTCCTTTTGACTGCGTTCGTAGCTGGCACAGTCCGCGACCAGAATTTTGCCTTGGCTCGTAATACCTCGCAGCACGATGAAATGTCCGCCTCGCGTGAAATGTCCCTGACTCATAATCGCCACGACAAGTTTTCCGTCCTGCAAAGCCTGAATCAGCAGTTTTCTGCTCTGCCCGATACCGCGGCAGAGAACACCCCAGTGCGCCGCGCCGTCCGGAATCAGGCTGTGATAACTGCCCGAACCCTCGCAGCGATGGCCGGTCTTGACCGACCACTCGCAGACCTCGGGCGGCGTGACCGTCTTGTTCGTCAGCGTGGAAATACAGATAGCAAGCGAACTCGGTCCGCAGCCTGCGCCCGCAATCGTGTTGGTGCGGCCGTACATCTGACTTCCCCAGCGGCTGTCATACTGGCTGAAATACACGACATTTTTGGAATTTTCGCGTCCGGTGAATACAATATCGGACAGATCTTCGTCTGCGGTGTTGTCCGAGGAACCGACCGGCGCAGTGTAATCGCTGTCTGCAATCGTGTCCGCAATCAATGCCGCCCAGTCGCGCTGCTGTTCATCAAAAGCCAGCTTGTCCATCAGCTCGTCCGGTGTCATGTCGTAAATCACCAGAATGTACCCGACAAGCTTGCCGTCCTTGTACTTTGGTTCCAGTTTGTACTGCATTTTGTCTTTCATGGTCTGCACGATTTTGTCCTCATCGAGCAGAGCAACGTCCTGTTCGTGCAGGACTGATGTAATGGCAATCTGCCAGTAGTCATTCGTGTTCCCGAGCCGGGTTTCTACCGAGATAAACCCGAGGTCTTTCGGCAGAAGCGACACGAACAGCTCTACGGCCTGCTGTTCCAGCGACCGCTGACGTTTCCACGAGGCGTTCAGTGTCTGCGCCTGTGCGGTCATTTCCTGTATATCGGCAGATTTGACGCTTGGCGCGTCAAAAAGATTGCACGGTATCGCCGCGAGAAACAGCAGCGGTAAGCCGAAAATCACGATAACTGCCGCAAGCACGGGTCTCACAAGATGCTTTCCGGCTTCGATTGCTGTGGCGGCTGCTGCGCCGTGCAGTCCGCCGGACCATGCGGCGTGTGCGATGCGTGCCGCCGCAACTGCTCGTTTACGGCTTGTGTTTTCGTCCTGCATGGCGTTCACCTCCGTTCTGCGGTGTTATGTTGTTTGATTTCACCGGTTCGGCACTGCGGCGCAAGGTGCGCGGCTGACTTGCCGACGAAACAGGATTTTTCGGCGCAGTCTGTGCTTTCGGCGGCTGAACTGTGGGTTTCGCGGGTGCAACCGGAGAAATATCCGGTCTTGCGGCGGCAGAAGTGCCGCGGTTGCGCTGCGGTGTAATGTCCGGTTTGACGGCAGCAGAATTGTATTTTGCCTGCGGTGCAGTGTCTGACCGGACAGACCGCATACCAGATGTTCTGTGGCTCGACTCTACGTTCTGTGTGGTTTTGCGGACAGACTCTACATTCTGTGCAGTGCCGCCAAGTTGAGCAGCCTTCGGCGCTACGGCACGTTCAGATGTCTGCATGATTGCAGAGGAACCATAATTTTCGGTATTATGGCCAAAACTGCCGACCTTGGTTTGTGCAGAAGAACGATTTTCCGTATGCTCTGCGGTTTTCGCTTCACGAATTCCTGTGGGACGCGGCGGTGTTACCGGACTGATACGTCCGGACTGTTGACCATGCGTGCCGCCGGTTTTCTCGGTCTGTATGCTGTGTTCGATGGACTGCGGCTGAACCGAAGTATTTTCCGCGCTATGTTCCGCCGCCTGCGGTTCAACAAAATCGTGCGACATGGCACTATGAATTTGCATTTGCGGCGTATTCTGCGTGTTGTTGACGCTTTGTGTACCTGCAATATTCGGTGTTCCTTGAACGGCAGATGCGCCGTGCGGCACAACCGGCGGTCTTGCGGACTGCGGAGAAACCGGCGGCGGTGTTTTCGCAAAATCATGCGGCAGGGGCCGTATCTGCGGCGCGACCGGAGTAATTCGTGCGGCACCGGAATGTGCCGGATTGCTCATGGTCACAAAATCGCCGTCCGTGAAATCGTCTGCGTCAATGCTGATGTCTGCATATTGATGCGGCATATGGGACGATGCAGTATGCCGCGCAGACGAATCATAGGAAAAATTGCTGTTCTGCTGCGTATTGTTCTGCGTACTGCTGCCGGACGATGCAGAAAGCTCCGAAGGCTGTCCGTTACCGACTTGTCTGCCCATGCCATAGGCCAGCGGGCCGGACGGCGGAGCCGCAGCCGTATTGGTGGGGTGCGGCGGATTCGAGATCGTGTTTTTGATAAACGATGCCGCGTGATGCACCAGCATGGCACTGAGCATACCCGGAACGTGATGATGCCCCAGCGGGTCGCCAGTGATAGCCGGATTGAGTCCGATACGCAGGATAATGCTGTCCATCTTTTTCGCCACGCGGACAATGCCTGTGATGAGCATGATCCACGGCACGATTGCTACACCGGTTGGCGAATTGGACATGGCGGACAGCAGCATTTTCACGAACATCACATTCAGCACCATGAGCGTACACATAGATGCAAACATTCTCAGCCAGCCGCGGAAAATCTCTGCGGTGCTTTTCGAGCCGCCCATTGCAAACGCCAACGGCGCGCAGTAAATGAGTACGCATAGAATGACATATCGCTCCGCGACCTCGAAGAACAGCTTGATGATCTGCCACTGGATATACACATTGACTACGATGACCACCAGCCAGCCCGCGTTTGGCAGTTCGCTGAAGAAATCCTCGTTGAATGGCGTGAAAGTCACGGCTTTCGGCACTTCCAGCATCCGCATGATAACGGCGGAAAGGCTGAGCGCGATGTCGCATATCTGCCTGCTGCACACAAGCAGAAAGCTGAATGTTGCGGAGCGCAAGAACAGCCTCCCCGGTTCCTCGGCTTCAATGCCGACACCGGAGGCCATGGAGCGTAATGCCTGATACGCCAGATTGCCGATGAGCAGCGCCCAGCCGACCGCCAGCAGAATGGTGGCAATATCCTTGACGACCGGCACGCGGGACGCAAAATACGAGGTATCTACGCGCAGCAGTGTCATAAGCTGCCGGAGCAGCTTTTCCACCATCTCGTACCACATCGTTGCCAGCCATTCAAACAGCGCTTTGATAAGTTTTTCGAGAATAGGATGACCTCCTCTTGCAATAATGGCAGAATAATTGTATAATACTAATAGAATAAACGGAGGTGATTGGGATGAAAATCAAGTCTTCAACTACTTTAAGAAATGATTACAATACTGTATCTAACTTGGCTCATGAAACGCAGGAACCTATTTATATTACGAAAAATGGAGAGGGCGATGCTGTTTTTATGAGCGTTGATGCCTTTGAAAATCGTGAAAAGATACTGCAGCACCGTGCAGCTGTCTTGGAAGCAGAATTTTCCCGTTTAAATGGCGATCCTACGTATTCGATTGATGATATCCGAGCTATGCTAAGGGAGAAGTATCAGAATGCCTAAATATGATATCCGTATTTTGACTCCGGCATGGCAGGATATTGAACGTATAGCGGATGTCCACATGTTATCAGTAGGCCCTAAATCTGCAGAGGCAATCACGAATAAGCTGATGGGTAAAATAGAACTTTTGTTAGAACAACCACTGATGGGTGCATTGCATTCTGATGAGTTTCTTGCAATGCGTCAATTTCGCAAGATGATTTGCGGAAACTACATTATTATTTATAAATTGGTCGATACGACAGTATTTATCTATCGCGTGGTTGATGGTCGTACGAACTATCTGAAGCTGTTCTATTAATCACTCCAGCGTAGCCAGACCGTTGAACAGCGGGCGGACATAAGCGATAAATGCGCCGATGCCGTTGATAATGACCCAGGCAAGCCAGACGCGCTTGAGCCAGTCCCACGCCTGATCTGCTTTCTGCTGCGTGCCGGACATTTTTGCGCCGATGACCGCAACGGCAGACATCAGACCGGCGAGTACCGTGGAAACACCTGCGATTTTGGTATAAACGTCTTTGATAATGCGGTTTGCGGCTACCCACATATCTTCGACCGCGAAAGCGTGCGGCAGGAAAAGTGCTGCCAGAAGCAGCAGAATCAGTGCAATGCGGTACACAAGGAAAATACTCCGCATAAGCTGCGAATAGTTGATGGAAAGATGGACTTTGTTCATAATTAGGAATGTTCCTTTCGATAAAATGATGGAGTGTGAATCATGCAGTGGACAACAGATATTGATCCTGCCGGATTGATCATTGCGCTGGAGCGACTGGAAGACCGTTTTCAAAAGGGAGAACGGTCAGTGAAGCTGCAAGCCGAAGCACAGCAGATTATTCGGCAGGTGCAAGCAGCTCAATCTGTTCAAAAGAATTGGCGACAAGAAATCATATACCGCGCCCATCGTTTGATGGAGCAAAAAGAAACGGAAGCTGAATGAGCTTCCGTTTCTTATTTAATTTCCTGACCGACTACGCACAGCCGATAAGACGGCTCGTTGGCAATGCAGGTCAGCAGGATAATGCGGTTGTCTGCGGTGGGGTTGAGGACGGCGGTATTTGTCGCCGCAATCCGTCCGGCCGAGGTAACGCGGTACGTCCGTACACCAAGCGAAGTGCGGTAGGTAATTACATCGCCCACCTGTACACTGTTCAGCGTACCGAAATACGGCCACGAGCCGCGATTGTGGCCGCAAAGGGTTACGTTTCCGTTCCAGACCGAAGTGCCGTCTACATGACCTGCGCCTTTCCGCATACTTTCGTATGTTGCGCCGGGATAGACATACGCGAACAGCTTGCGATTGCCGATGGATACCGCACCGAAATGACCGTTTGTGACGGTGAGCTGCGTTTGAGCCGTATAACTGCCGCTTTCCGCGCCTGACAGCCGATTGAACGACACGTTTTCCATGCCGTTCAGCTTTTCGTCTGTGTTGATCTTCTGTTCCACGGAGTCACCCCACGGATCAACATACGAACCGACCGGAATGACGGGTGAGCCTTCGCGGGGCGCTGTGCTGTCCGCGTCCGTCCCCATACCGGCGGACGGAACAATGATAGCTGCACCGCCGGAGTTGTCCGCGCTGTCAATATCCAGCGCACGATTGGACGATGTGGGTGCGTAGAAATGATTCGGGTACAGATCTGCGGAGTAGTGATACTCGAGGGCAGACGCGAACGGGAACGTAAAAATGCCGCACATGAACGCCGTGCAGCATAACAGTTTGTGTTTCATGGAAACCTCCTCCTAAATGAAAACCTCGCCGCTTGTAATGAACGGCGAGGTTTTTGTGTATGAAATTTGCAATTATATACCATATTTGGCTCTCAGAACAGCCAAAGAAGTTTGTGCTTCAAAAACTTTTTCTTCTCGAATATTGTTTTCTGCATCATCAAGTTTTCGGAAAATGTTGAGGATATCTAATTCGTTCTCAGATGTCTTCATATTCATGACATTGCCCCTCCTTCAGCTCTATTGTGCCATGTCCATATGAAAATATCAAGATGCTGCATACAGAAGCACAAACTTTTTCAAGGGACTTTTCCAGCAAAGCATCAACTTTTTCCAACGACTTTTCGATAGAAGTATCAACTTTTTCAAGGGACTTTTTACGCCGAGTAGCAACTTTTCAAATTCTCACCCCAAAGGCATAATCGCTTCCCACGAACGACTCAACTACATGATGCTGCGCTTCTTTGCCGGTTTCGATGGCAATATCGCGCCCTACGAGGCGTTTTGCCAGCTTGCGGCGCAGAATAACGGTATATTCTGTTTCGGCGTGACCTTGCAGCGCACTCAGCCGTATTTTCGGTGTCCGAACGCGCACAAATTGGCGGCTTACCACATCGTGAATGCGGCGTTCCTCGTTGTAGACATAGACGCGCGCCGTGTGCCAGAGAATGTATCGAACGATCAAAAACACCAGCAGGAGAACGCCCGCGGCGCAGACGATTACGATCTGCGAAAGCGTTACATTGGGATCTAAAAACGGCATGACAGGTATCTTGCTGCCGACATAAGTTACGGTATACGTCACATGATCCACGCTTGTTTTGGCAATCTGCCCGCGATAAACGGCACTGGCTTGATAACCGGTCGCAACCTGTCGGCTGGTGTAGGTAGTTTTACTGTAAACCGCGGTAGCTGTCCAGCTGTTCGGTACATCGGAGTCCGACACATTGGCCGCCTCTGTCCATGTCAGACCGGTGCGCGGCAGGCTCAAACCGTCTGCCTGAACCGCTTCGGGGACGAGCGAACGGTCATTGTACGGCAAGGTGTAACTTTTCGTGACACTGTGCGGGTGACTGTCCGTTACGGTTTTGTATCCGGTCGCTTCCACCTTGATGCTCTGTAAATCGAGCGTTAAATCACCGACAAACCCGTCCTTAGCATAGGTTTTCGTGACCGGAAACCGGTCAATAACCGTCGCTAAATCGGAAGAGGGCGCGTCTATCGTTACCGTGTCCTCCGCGTCCTTTGTATCGGTTTTATACTGTATCGATTTATCCATACGGTCATAGCGATACCAATATCCATTCTGTTCAAAAGGCTGCTCTTTGAGTGCCGCCGGATCAAAGTCCGGCGGCATTTCATATGTTTTCGTCAGCGTAGGAATGCCGTTTATCTCGATCGGCTCTACACTGACCGGCGTAAAAGCAGCCTGATCTCCATCAAGCAATACTTGCTCCGTACCAACTTCTGCTGCACCTGCCGCACTGATAAACAGTGCGGCAAGAAGTGGCATCATCAGCCACCGCCATTTCTTTTTCATTATCGTTTTCCCTCGTTTCTGTAGTTAGTAGCCGGTCTTCGGCAGCGTGGGCTTGGTATAGATCGGTGCACGATGGATTTTTGTTACCCACGCACTCGTCGAACTGTCCCATTCGCCCTGATACGAACCACCGCAGTCTACGCGATTAGTAATGTTGTAGCCATTTCCCATATACGGCGGCACATAGACGTAAACCGTTGCCTTTTCCGTCATCTTGAATCCGGCGGGGACGGTGCCAAACTCGTAACGAATATCCGTCACATATTCACCGCTGGCCAGCTTGAGCGACCCGGAATCCACCTTGAACGAATAGCGGTTGGTGGAAAGCAGGTTGTCCGCAAGCACGCGATAACCGTTTTTATTCGTCTTATAGGTGATTTTGTACCAGACACGCGCATTATAGGTGCCGGTCGTTATTGTACCGACACGAACGGCATCTGTCGGAATACGGTCATGCCAGAAGAAATTATCCAGCGGCACATTGGACTGATTTGCAACATTTGTGATATCGTAACGCATATTATCGCCCGCATCCACCGTGTAATTGCCCGTCTTCTTAATGCTTGTTTTGATGCTTGCGGCATCGTTATACATCTCGATGCGAACCGCATCGCCCTCGACCTTCAGTTTGACTTCAACCTTCTGCGTGTTGAGCTGATAAAATCGCGGAGCCTTAATTTCACGCACAAAGTAGCGTCCCAGCGGCAGCGGATTGGAGGCTGCTATACCTCGAGAATCTGTGGTAATCGTATCTACGATACGTCCGGTTTCCGCGTTTTCAACCTCAAACACCGCGCCTTGCAGCAGACTGCCTTTGAGCTGATTTGTGACCGGATTATCCTGCGAGGATTTCTTTACCACCTGAATTTGTCCGAGAACCGGCGTGTTTTCCACGACCAGTCCGGTCGTTTCTCCTCGCCGAATACGCAGCGTGCGAACTGTGCTGTCCAGCACATAACCCTGTGCCGCCGCAATTTCCTCGACTTTCAGCTTGATTTCGCTCTTTCCATCCGTCAGAATGTCGCGCAGCTCGATATAGCCGTCCTGGTCGGTAGAATATTCGCCAATGAGGTTGTTTGCTTCATCTTTTACGAGGAAACGAACGCCGTAAATGCCTTTCTTCGTTACCGCGTCAATCTTCTTAATGCGGATACTTGCCAGCTTTTCGTTCTGAAATTCAACGGTCGCCAGTTCACCGGATTTGACAATAACGTTCTGCGGTGTGCTGTCCAGACGATAGCCTTCCGGACAGGAAAGTTCCGTGACGACGTAAACGCCGTCCTCCAGACCGCTGACTGTCGCCAGACCGGCGGAATTGGTGGTGTATTTGCCGATAATTTCACCGTTTGCCTTGGCAACCTGGAACACGCAGCCGCTCAGCGGTTTGTTCGTGCCTTTGATGATTTTGCGGATTTGCAAACCGTAGCTGCGGCTGTTCGAGAAAACGACCTCATAGGTCTGACCTTTGCGGAGCTGCACCGTTTTCGGCGTTTCGTCGATTACATAACCGTCCGGCGCTTTGGTTTCGGTGATGATATAGGTTCCGGTGTCAAGTTCAGCAAGATGTACAATACCGTCCGCATCGCTTACAACATTTTCACGAACAACCGAACCATCGCCGCGCGTTACCTTAAAGGACGCGCCTGCCAGCGGTTTGCTGGTCTGTGCATCAACCTTTTTGATGAGCAGGCCGGGTTTCTTGGTGTTTTCGATGGTAAGCGTGTAGGTTTTGCCCTGTTCCAGCGAAATTGTGCGCGGATTCTTATCCAGAATATAGCCGCCCGGAGCGGTAATCTCGGTCACGATATAATCTGCGGCATCCAGTCCCTCGACGAAGGCTGTACCGTCCTCGCCGGTTGTAATGTCCTCGCGGATCACATCACCGTTCGCGCGTGTCAGCTTAAAGACTGCACCGGACAGCGGCTTCTTGGTTTCGGCGTCAATCTTGGTGATAGACAGTCCCGGCTTCTTGGTGTTCTCAACCGTAATCGAAGTATCCTTATCGGTCGTGTGTTCGATCTCCAGCGGTTTGTCGTTGAGGATATATTCTTTCAGCGTTGCAACTTCCTGCACCTTGTAAGTGCCTGCCGGAGCCTTTTCGATGGTGATTTTACCATTCTCATCGGTGGTGTAGTCACCGAGCAGAGTTGCATCACGCCAAATCTTAAACTGTACACCCGCCAGCGGCTGCTTGGTCTGGCTGTCCACCTTAACGACCTCGAACTTTTTCTGCACTGTGTTGTCCACGATAATATCGACGTTGCCGTCCGTGGTGTGCTCAATAGTAATAGGTTCCTTATTCAGCACATACCCGGCGAGAGTATGATATTCGCGGAAAGTATAAGTGCCGCTGTCTGCGTAGGAGATCGTGAACTTGCCGTCCGCGCCGGTGGTAAAGTAGCCGATGCTCTTGCCGTCCTTAAAGCCTTGGAAAACAACGCCCTGCAACGGCTTGCCGGTATCCTTGTCGATCTTGGTGACGGTAATATCCTTCTTCATTACATTGGGAATAGTGAAGAACGTCGGGTACTCGGAATTGTTTTCGATGGTGAATACCTTTGCATTCAGCACATACTTCGGGTCGGTGATGACCTCCTGCGCCTGATAAGTGCCCGGCTCTGCATACGGGAGCCAGATACGACCGTCTGCGCCGGTGGTGTAGTTGCCGAGCAGCTTGCCGTCCTTGTAGATGGCAAAAGTGACGCCTTCAATCGGCTTGTGAGTTTCACTGTCGATTTTCAGAATACCGAAATGCTTCTTGATGGTATTGGCAAAGGTAAGGGTCGGGATTTCAGCCTGATCCTTTACCAACTCAACCGTCTGCTCACCGGCGTCCATGTTGTAATGCTCGGTATCGCCGCCGGTTTCCTTAACGCGGTAAGTACCCGGCTGGAGATTTTCAACCATCGCTTCGCCGTTCTGGTTGGTAGTTACGGTCGTGAGGTGAGCATCGTTGTAGTAAACATCAAACTTCCAGCCGGACAGCGGAACCTTGGTTTCCTTGTCGATTTTCACAATGCGAATAGACAGCTTCTTGGTGTTCGCAATGTTGACCTCGCGGATGAGCTGCGTCGGGTCGGCCGTCGGGTCGATGTAGACTTCGTGCACCTGCTCGTCGCGGAGATAACCCTGCGGCGGTTCGGTTTCGACTACCTGATAAAATCCCTTGGGCAGATCATACAGTCCGGCATTGCCGTTTACATCGGTCTTTACGGTTGCAAGCACCTGACCGTCGCGGCGCACCTCGAAAGTCGCTCCGGCAAGCGGCATCTTGGTGTCCTTATCGTACTTGTAGATTTTAATGCCCGGTCGCGGAGCGTCCTTGAACGACAGCTCAATGTCCTTGCTGTTGTCCCACGCAAAGGTCTGAATGTCCGAACCATCGGTAGCGTATCCCTCCGGTGCAGCAACCTCGTACACCTCAAAGGAACCGTTAGGCAGGTCGCGTCCCTGAATGGTGAACTCGCCCAGAGCATCAGTGGTGTAGGTGTGCTTGAAGTTGTTGTCGATACCGCGAACCTCAAAGGTTGCGCCCATCAGGTTGCGACCATCGGCGGACGAAATCTTGTGAACCTTAAAGGTGTGATCGTCCGAGTTGGCGAGCTTCAGCTCGACCGTCTGACCGCCCTTGGTGCCGGTCTGTACGGTTTTAGCCGGGAGCAGGGTGTAACCCTCCGGTGCTGCGGTTTCCTTAACGGTTACGGTGGTGTTCAGCGGCAGGTTCTCAAAGTTTGCTTCACCGTTGCTGTCGGTATCTTTGCTTTTGGTCTGAACTTCTCCAGCATCGGTATAGGTAATCTGGAAAGTACAGCCCTCCAGCGGTGCACCGTCCTTATCGGTTTTCAACACTTTAAGTCTTGCTTTTTCTTGGAAGGTGGCAGTACTGAACGCCAACTTATTGCTGGCCAGCTTGACCGCAGGCTCAACCAAAATGACAGGCTGAATACCAGAGCTGTTGGTCGATGCAATATAGACATTGTAACGGTCAACATTCATGCTGGTTAAGAAAGAAGTGGTCAGCTTCGTGCCTGCTGCGTCCATCTGCTCGGCAGTGGCTTTGGGAATACAGAACAGGAAAGTCTGACCATAAGCCATATCATTACCGTTCTTATACAGCGTTTTATCGCTGTGTACCTTGTTCAGCGTCAGCAGACCGTCACTGCCGTTCTTGTTGCCGTCCTCGTCCATGATAAACGCGCCAGACGGAAGATTCGATGCACGCACAAAGATACGATTGCTGCGAACGAAAGTCGCAGAAGCCGCAGCCATCGGCAGAACGAGATAATCTGTACCATCAATCGACTTTTCGGCAAATACACCGGACTTCGCAATACCGTTCGGCAGATCGACCGAGCCGGTCTTTGCATTGGCTGCATTGTAGGTTGCACTGCCAGGCGTATAATTGATTGTGTTGCCGACCCATGGAGCATGACCCTTGCCGCTGCTGCCCCAAACGCTATCAAATGTATTGCCGTATTTCAGCATTTCAGTAGCAGCATACAGTGTAAGCGCTTCCGAAGTAGTGGACGCACTCAGCGTCTTGCCGGACGAACGGTAGCCGAGCGAGGTGGAACTGGGATAGGTGATACCGAACTTGCTGTTAGCCGCGATCTGTGCATCACCCAACGCACACCAGATAGCAGCCTGCGAAGCAGAAAAATACATATCTGCGGTAAAGTTACCGGCGTTGAGCACCTTGGAACCGCTGATAAAGGTGTTCAGTGTGTTACGACTATCGGACTTGACAACAACGCCGTACACACGCATATCCTTGACCTGCCCGGTTACGGTGTACGGCTTGCCGCCTGTACCGGGATTGCCCTTGGCGTGATCTGCGCAGTATGCGCGGATTTCCGTACCGTCTGATGCTTTGGTGAACATCGGCCATACATTACGCGGTGCACCATTCTGCTGGAACCACGCCTTGCTGACGCCCTTGTCCGCCACATTGTAGGTTTCACCGACCTTGATCTCAATGGCCGATGCCTTGTTATCTTCTTCAGCAGCGAATGCGGTAGGCACACTGACCGCCATGCTGCTGCAAAGCGTTACCGCAGACAACACGCCTGCCAAGGTACGCTTCAAGAAGTTTTTTCTCATTTTTTCATCTCCTTCTGCAAATAAAA
>ERZ773162.1049-NODE-1049-length-24868-cov-51.378995_pt1 | contig 24868 bp, 30 predicted proteins | sample MGYA00511113_ERZ773162 | MGnify/ENA primary metagenome ERZ773162 (study PRJEB29015, sample SAMEA2737807) | human gut metagenome | biome: human gut; feature: human-associated habitat; material: faeces | place: China | collected 2012 ... | reverse complement strand
CTATGGAAGAGGGCCTGCGTTTCGCTATCCGTGAGGGTGGCCGTACCGTTGGTTCCGGCGTCGTCGGCAAGATTATTGAGTGATTTTGTCCTTGAACGTCAGTTCTAAGGCGAACTAAGCACTTATAAAGACCTTCCCATTCCGGAGAGTGGGAAGGTCTTTTTTTGTTTGCATCCTCTGCCGTTCCAGACAGAGAATTTTTTGGTGATGCATAGCACAACTTTATGGTTTACAAAGTTTGGTTGTTATGGTATACTGGAAATGAAAGAACGAGCAGCATTGGAACTTGGTCAGGGACGACGGCGGGGTGCCGGACGCACTGCCGAAGGAACTGCTGGACAGGCAGAGGAGGTCAGCGACGATGGCGTTTGATTATAAGAAGGAATATAAGGCACTCTACCAACCACCTCGTGAGCCGCAGTTTGTCACCGTGCCAGCCATGACCTTTGCCGCAGTGCGGGGGCAGGGCGACCCCAACGACCCTACAGGCGAGTACAAAGCAGCCATCGAGCTGCTGTATGGCCTGCTCTACACCATCAAGATGAGCAAGAAGGGCAGTCACCGGGTGGACGGTTACTTTGACTTCGTAGTGCCTCCGCTGGAAGGGCTGTGGGAACAGACGGGGACCGGGAAGGAAAGCTTCCACTGGACATCCATGCTCCGCCTGCCGGAGTTCGTGACCCGGGAAGAGTTCGACTGGGCGGTCCGGGAAGCGACAGCCAAAAAGAAAAAGGATTTCTCCAAGGTCGAGTTCTTCACCTACGATGAGGGCCTCTGTGTCCAGTGTATGCACCTCGGCTCTTACGACGACGAGCCTGAGACGCTGGCCCGGATGGATGCCTTTGCGGCAGAGCAGGGCTATGCGGTGGAGTTCTCTGAGATGCGCTTCCATCACGAGCTCTATCTCTCCGACCCCAACCGCACCGCGCCAGAAAAGCGGAAGACCATCCTGCGCCACCCGCTCAAATCAAGCTTGTAATCCAGCCCCAAGGCCGCTATAATAGAAGAAAAAGCCGCAGTCTGGCGGCGGAAAACGAGGAATGGATATGAAGCTTCCCGAGAAGAAACAGCGCTGGGTCTATCATGCAGAAGCTCTGCCGCAGGCGGCAGGCGAGGGCGTCACCCGCCGGGTGCTGGCCTACACCGACGGCCTGATGTGTGTGGAAAACACCTTCGAAAAGGGGGCTGTGGGCGCACTCCACCATCATCCCCACACCCAGATCACCTATGTGGTGTCGGGTGCGTTCGAGTTCACGGTGGACGGCGTGACCCACACTGTGAGGGCAGGGGATACCATCCTGAAAGAGGACGGCGTGGAGCACGGCTGTGTCTGCACCGAGGCCGGCATCCTGCTGGACATCTTCACCCCCATGCGGGAGGATTTTGTCTAAAATAAAGTGAGCCGCAGCCCATCCCGTGAGGGAAAGACTGCGGCTCGTTTTTATGCACTGAAACTCAGGCGGCAGTGGAAGAAGCGGCCTCGGAGGAAGCAGCCTCAGAAGATGCGGCCTCGCTGGAAACCTCAGAAGCAGCCTCAGAGCTCACCTCAGATGCAGCCTGAGAGGAAGCAGAGTTCTCCTCGGCCACGGCAGAGGTGGAAGCAGCCTCAGACTGAGCGGCAGCAGAAGCAGCCTCAGAGGTAGAAGCAGCAGTAGAAGAAGAGCTGCCGCAGGCAGTCATGCTGACAGCCAGGACCAGAGCAGCAACGGTAACACAAACATTCTTGAGTTTCATATCGAAAATCTCCTTGCTTTTGAAAAAATAGTTTCGCGGAAGGCTGTACAGGTGAAACCTTTCCGCAAAAAGATATTCTAGTCCGTTTTCGAAAAAAATCAAGCCCTTTTTTGGCAAAGATTCTATTTACCAAAGAGATTCTACACTTTTGTTATAACTTATCGCCAAATGTCAAGGATTTTTGACGTGCAAAAATGAAACACTCCGGGCTTTTCCGTAAGAGAAAAGCGTGGTATAATAGCTTCATGATAAAGGCTGGAAAACGACAGTGAGGTAGAAGGTCATGGACATCAAAAAAGTTGCAGTTCTGGGAGCCGGTGCGGTCGGCTCTTATGTTATCTGGGGGCTTTCGGCCCGCAGGGACATTGAGCTTGGCGTGGTGGCCGATGGCCCGCGCGGCGAGCGTCTGGTAAAAGAAGGCTGTGCCATCAACGGCAAAGTCTACCGTCCGGCGGTCTGGACGCCGCAGGAGGCGCATGACGCCGACCTTCTCATCGTCTGCCTGAAATACGGCGCGCTGCCCGGCGCACTGGACAGCATCAAAGCCGTCACTGGTCCCCGCACCACCATCATGAGCCTGATGAACGGCGTGGATAGTGAGGACATCATTGCTTCTGCTGTGGGTGGGGAGCATCTGCTTTACTCCCTCATCAAAGTGGCGTCCCACAAGGAGGCGGACGGCGTCCATTTCGACCCGGCGACCACCGTTGGCATCATCTTCGGTGAGAAGGAGCTGCCCTGCAGCAGCCCCCGCGTCAAGGCCGTGGAGGCTTTGTTCGGCGGCACAGAGCTGCACTTCCGGGCCACCGACTGCATTCAGGAAGAGATGTGGAGCAAGTTCCGCCTCAACGTCTGCAACAACCTGCCCCAGGCCATCCTCGGCGCAGGCGTAGGCTGCTACCGTGATAGCGTCCATATGAAGGCCATCAGCGACGGCCTCCGCCGTGAGCTGGAAGCCATTGCCGCAGCCAAAGGCATTGACATGCAGAAGGTGGATGCCGTGTCCGGCAAGGGCTGCGCCGTCAAGCCCTCGGCCCGCTACTCGACGCTGCAAGACCTCGACGCCGGACGCCATACCGAAATCGATATGTTCTCGGGTGCGCTCATCCGGATGGGCAAAGAGCTGGGCATCCCGACGCCCTACAATGAGTTTGCTTATCATATGATAAAAGCGCTGGAAGAAAAGAACGACGGTAAGTTTGATTATGTCGGCCCGGATCAGGAAATGACATGGGCAAGATAACGGAGGGAATACCGATGAATATTACGGTCTATCTGGGGGCGAACGAGGGCAATGACCCGGCCCTGAAGCAGGCCGTCGAGGAACTGGGCCGCTGGATCGGCGAGAGCGGGAACGCGCTGGTCTACGGCGGCTCCCGCAGCGGCCTGATGGGGCGTCTGGCCCACAGCGTCCTGACGGCGGGGGGCGAAGTGACCGGAGTAGAGCCGCAGTTCTTCATCGACTCTGAGGTGCAGTATGACGGCCTGACCAGGCTCATCGTCACGCAGGACATGACCGAGCGCAAGACTAGGATGATAGAGCTGGGCGACGCCTTTATCGCCTTCCCCGGCGGCACCGGTACGCTGGAAGAGATCACGGAGGTGATGTCCAAGGTCTCGCTGGGTCATCTGGACGCGCCCTGCATCCTCTACGACCTCGACGGCTACTACGCCGGCCTGAAAGCTCTGCTGGCCCATATGGTCAAGATGGGGCTGTCCAGCCCCGAGCGGCAGAGCGGCATTTATTTTGCAAAAGAACTGGACGAGATAAAGAGCATCCTGAAAAGGGCATAAAAAAGCGCTGGAAGCGGTGTAAAGGCTTCCAGCGCTTTTTGTGTTGTCTGCTTACATGGAGATGACGCCCAGCGCGTTTGCCACCGAGCTGATGAGGATGATCGCTGCAAAGATGGGGCAGAGGTACTTTATCATAAAGTTGAAGATGCGCTTGCGGCGGAAGGGCTTGCCTTCCAGCGTGACCTCTTCCTCGATTTTCTCCACACCGATGACCCGGGACACCAGCAGGCAGGTGGTGATGGCTGCAATGGGCATCATGACGGAGTTGGTGAGGAAATCGAAGAAGTCAAGGAACTGCATCCCGAAGACCGTGAACTGGGCCAGAGGGCCGTAGCCCAGAGCCGACAGACTGCCCAGCACCAGCATGATGATGCCGATGAGGACGGTGGCCTGCTTACGCTCCCAGCCCAGCTCGTCCTCGAAGGTGGAGACGGCACTTTCCGTCAGGGCGATGGAACTGGTGACGGCGGCAAACAGTACCAGCGTAAAGAAGAGGATGCCCACCACGGTGCCGAGACCCATGCTCTCAAAGACCTTCGGGATGGTGATGAACATGAGGGCCGGGCCGGCCTGCAGGGTGTCCGGGTCGCCGCCCGAGAAGGAGAAGACCGCCGGAATGATCATCAGGCCCGCCATGATGGCAATGGCCGTGTCGAAGATCTCCACGTTCTCGGTGGACTCCTCGATGGAGACATCCTTCTTCATGTAGGAGCCGAAGGTGACGAGGATGCCCATTGCGATGGAGAGGGAGTAGAACATCTGCCCCATGGCGGTCACGACGGTCATCCAGGAGAAATTGGAGAGATTCGGCACGAGGAAATACTTCACGCCCTCCAGCGCACCCGGGCGGGTGACGGAGTAGCCCGCGATGATGACGGACAGCACCACAAGGATGGGCATCATCACCTTGGAGACCCGCTCCACGCCGTTGCGCACGCCTGCAAAGATAATGGCGAGGGTGAAGATGGTAAAGATGACAAAGCATATCTCCGCCGAAGCGCCGCTGGAAATGAAGGCCGAAAAGTAGCCGTCTGTGGCCAGCTCACTGCCGTGGCCGCTGACGTAGTCGGCCAGATACCGGATGACCCAGCCGCCGATGACCGAGTAATAAGGCACGATGAGGATGGGGATGATGGCGTTTATCCAGCCGCCGAAGGAGCGCCCGCCCTTGCGGACGGCGGCGAATGCGCCCACCGGGCTTTTCCTGGTCATCCGGCCCAGCGCCGTCTCGGCAACGATCATGGTGTAGCCGAAGGTGAAGGCGAGGATGATGTAGATGAGCAGAAAGATGCCGCCGCCGTACTTGGCCGCAAGATAGGGGAAGCGCCAGATGTTGCCGAGGCCCACCGACGCGCCTGCCGCGGAGAGAACGAAGCCGATCTTGCCCGAAAAGGCGCTTCGCTTGTGCTGTTTTTGATTCATTGGATTTTCCTCTTTTCACAAATTCAATACCCCCAGTGTATCACAGCCGGGGAAGGGATTCAACCGATTTTTCAATAAGAAGCAGAAGACCCCTCGAAGGGATCGAAAGGCCGTATCAAAAGATAAGCACAGAAGCAGAAGCTCCTGTGCTCAGAGGGAGGCAGCGTCAATCCACCACCGGCACATCCAGCCCGAATTCCAGCGGGCGGAAGCGGGGGCAGACATTCTCCGTGATGCAGATGACCGACGCGGCCAGGCGGCTGCCGATCTCACAGGACTGGGCCAGATTCTTGCCGTAGGTCAGGCCGATGACCGTACCGGCAAAGAAGGCGTCGCCTGCGCCGGTGGTGTCGATGACGTCCACCTTCTTGGCGGGTACGACGCCGCAGGCACCGTCATGCTGGGCGTAGACAGCACCCTGACCGCCCATGGTCACCACCATGCTGGGAATGTTGGCGCTGTGGACGTTCCGGGCCAGTACCTGAGCCATCTGGCTGGGGGCGAGATGCTCGTAGTCGTCCGAGAAGAGCAGACCGGCCTCCTGCTGGTTGCAGACGAAGCAGTCGATCTGCTGCAGATAGTCGCGGCGCTCCATGGCGATGCTCATGTTGGAGACTGCGGCAAAGACCTTCTTGTTGTATTTCCTGGCATAGCGGAGCACCTGCTTGACCGTGTCTTTCTCGAGGTCCAGCTCGATGGCGATGGCGTCGCAGTCCTTGAAGATCTCGTCGCCCTTCTCCTCCAGCAGGGTGGTCAGCGGGGTGGTGTCAGGGCGCTTGGAGATGGCGGCGTGGACGTCGCCGTCGTTGTCAAAGATGGCCAGCCAGGTACCCATGCCATCGGGGACCTTCTGGATGTACCTGGTGTTGACCTTGTGGTTGTCCAGTTTATCGATGACGTCCTGACCCATGCCGGTGTCGTCCACCAGACCCACGAAGGTGGGGCGCAGCTCCACATTGGCGATGTCCTCCGCCACGTTCCGGCTCACACCGCCATGCACCTGTTCAATGCGGCCGGCGTTCCGTCCGCCGGGGATGTAGGTGGAGAAGGGATAGCCCTTGATGTCTACGAAAACTGCGCCGATGACTACGATTCCCATATTTGAAATTCCTTTCCTGAATAAGAACTCTCTTTGACTTCTATCCTGTTTACGCTTCTTCTGCCTTTTGCGCCCGAATATCGTCACCCATAAAGAGGAAGGGAACAAAAGAGGAGAGGCGGCTGGAGATCTTTTCGGTGTAGAGCTTTTCCAGCAGAGCGCCGTCGGTGATGTTGGTGGTGACGATGGTGGGCAGTTTCGCGCCCAGACGGTTGTTCAGCAGGCTGTAAAGGGTACTGATGAGGAAGCTGGAGTTGAACTCGGAACCCAGGTCGTCGAGGATGAGCAGGTCGGCCCCGGCGGCGGTGCGCAGGAGCATCTCTTCCTCCCCGGCGGGGTCAGAGCCGAAGTGCAGGGCCTCGAGCTTCGAGAAGAAGTCGGGGCTGGATACATAGATGACGTCGAAGCCCTTTTCCAGAACCTCTCCGGCAATGGCCAGAGCGGCATGGGTCTTGCCCAGACCGGCGTTGCCGAGGAGCATCAGGCTCTCGCTGGTGGTATCAAATTCGTCGGCGTAGCCGCGCAGGTCGTCCAGAAGGGTGGACATATAACTCCGCACCGGCTCGCCGAGGGAGGCGTCCATCCGGGCGGGATAGTAGCGCAGCTCCATGGTATCGAAGCTGGAAATGGAGAGGCTGGACAGAGCCTCGATCTCCGACCGGCGGAGCTGCTGCATCACCTTGTGGACGCAGCTGCAGGTGTGGCCGTCCACAATGCCGGTGTCTTCGCAGAGCCTGCAGGTGAAGTGCGGCTCCAGTGCGTCGGCGGGACGGCCGCTGGAGGCCAGCAGGTCGGCCAGCTTTTTACGGGCATCGGTGAGGGCCGCAGCGGCATCGGTGCGGTCCTTGCCCGCCGCCCCGGCCAGTGCGCAGCGGATGCCCCGCACCCGCACCTCTTCTTCGGCGTGGCGCAGCCCGGGGACAGCGGCCTCGGCCTCAGCGCGGGCGTCCTCTGCTTTGGCCCGTGCGGTCTGACGACGGCGGGCGACGGTGCGCAGGGCTTCCTGATACAGTTCGTTTTTGGTACGCATAGTGTCTCCTTATGCCGGGGGTCAATCGGACTTTTTCTTGAGGGTGCGGCGGCGGGCAGCGTTCTTGAGAAAGTCGTTGCCGCTGGGGGTTTCGCGGTCTACCCGAATGTTCCGGCTGGCGCCGGCAGCAGCCACCGGAGTGCGCACATCGTGGATATTGCGCAGGCCCTTGGCATTCCAGGTCTTGAGGATGCTGTTCCAGTACCACAGGTCACGCTTCGGCCCGGCCTGCACAGCGGCCTCCTGCACCATGGCATCGTCGTAGCCGTAGACCTCATACCACCGGGCGATGGCTTTCCGCCCGCCGAGGGTGAGCTCGCTGTCCGGGATGCCCAGCAGGGAAGCGACGTACTGTTCCCGGGTCTGGCGGAGGGCCAGCAGCTTGAGGTGGGCGTCGGCCTGTTCGCCGGTCTCCACGCCCTCGGCCCGCCAGACTTTCAGCTCGTGGAGGACGGCGGCCATCGTTCGCTTGCCCCGGCTGGCCACATAGGCCACGCAGAGCATGACGGTCTCGGGGGCAAAGCCCTCCTGTACGTAGAGGTTGACCAGCTTTTCCATCTCGCTGTGAGTCAGCGGGCGGGCAAAGCCGGTCTGAGCGCAGTCGATGAGGCTCGAGATCATGGGGTCGGTGCGGCTTGCGGCGGCGATCTCCGCCCAGGTCATGGGGGCAGGAGCAGAGGGCTCTGCTCCCGGCGCGGCGTTCTCGTCGTAGCGCTCGAGAAGCCCCGCACCGGCCCAGAAGGAGAGGGCGCTTTCGGCAGAGATGCGGCTGCGCAGTTTAAGGTCGGCACAAATTTTTTCGGGGTCGGTGACGCCGGTGGCCAGCACATACAGCGCTACCCGGACGTTGTATTCCTCGGCGATGCCCAGCTTGGAAAAGATGAGCTGCGGCACCGGGATGGTGTCGCCCTTGAGCTCTTTGAGACGGTATATCATTTGCTTTCCCCGCTTTCTGCGTCCTCGTCCTTCGGCGGCGGTGACCAGGGCTCACAGTCCAGGATGGAGGGCCGCTGCTTCCAGAGCGCCAGGTCAGTGCTGTAGGCAGAGGACAGATACTCTGCCGCTGCGGCCCGGCCCTCGTCCGTCAGCGGAAAGACCATCTGCCGGCGCAGGGCGGGGTCGGTGCGGTCCAGCGCCCAGGGGTCGGGCCAGATGTCTACCGTGAGGATGGCTTCCTCTTTCTGCGCGCCCTCGCCGCCGTCCGGGTCAGGCACGCTGCGCTTGCCGGGCGAGAGCAGATAGCGCATCCCGTCTTCGTTGCCGCTGTATTGATTCTTGCACTTGAAATAGTGCAGAAGGGGTACAAAAATCATGACGTCCCTCTCAGTTTTAGACTTGCTGAAATGATAAAAGCGCCAATTCTTGACGAATCAGCGCTCTTTTTGTGGAGCAGGATACGGGACTCGAACCCGCCGCCTACTGCTTGGGAAGCAGTCGCTCTACCGGATGAGCTAACCCTGCGTTTACTTATTTATTGTAGCAAAGGACACGGGTTTTGTCAACCGCTTTTTGGCTCGATTTTGGTCGGCACCAGAAACTTCTCTGCCGGCAGCGTAGAAAACCAAATTTTACTTCAATAGAGATTCGGACGGTTTCTAAAGAAGAGCTAAAAAAGGCCGCCGTTCTGCCCGCAGGAAATAAGGGCGGAACGGTGGCCTTTTGAACAGATCGTGACTTACAGCTCAGCCAGAGCGCGCTTGAGGTTCTGGGCGATCTGGTCAGGGCAGCTGGTGGGGCGGGGGCCGCAGGTGGTGCCTTCCATGCGGGCGATGGCGTCCTCAGCCTTCATGCCTTTGAGCAGGCGGCTGATGCCTTTCAGGTTGCCGTTGCAGCCGCCGATGACCTCGATGGACTCGATGGTGTGGTCATCGTTCAGCACGATGTGGGTCTCCTTGGAGCAGGTACCTTTGTTGGGGTAGCTGAAAGACTTGCTCATATTCAAACTTCCTCTCTTTATATCCGACTGACAGGCGAGCGGACTCGCATAGTACCCTTATTATATCCTTGTCAGACGAGGAAGTCAATGTGGCCCGGTCACAGAGCGCCGCCCCGGCGCTTGCGGGCCAGTGCCTCGATGCGCGCGATCTGGTCATCCTCGGTGACGCAGGCACCCACCGGGTGGGGTTTGCCGTGGTTCGCGCCGTGGAAGTCGCTGCCGCCGGTGACGATGAGGTCGTGTTTCTTGCAGAGCTCAGCGCACTCGGCCATATCCTCGGGGCTGTTGCGGGGGTGATGCACCTCGATGCCGTCGATAGCCCCTTCAGCCACCAACTCCCGCAGCAGAGGCATACTCTTGTACACCGTCGGGTGGGCGAACACCACCACGGCCCCAGCGGCCTTTGCCGTGGCCAGCACCTCCCGCACCGGAGGGTAAGTAGGGGAGTGGAGGCACTTGCCCCGCGGCTCCCAGCCGAACAGTTCGTGATAAAGCCCGGTGTAGATGCCGTCGCACAGGCCCAGCTGCTGCAGCGCCTGCATGATGCCGCTCTTGAAGAGGACGCCGCTGTCCTGCGCATATTCCAGCGCCTGCTCGGTGCGGAACTGGGGGTAGAGCGCCTCGATCTCCCGGCAGCTCTGCAGAGCGCACTCGTTGCGGCGCTGGCGCATGATGTCGCAGTGCCGGCGCAGGGCAGGGCAGTCGAGGTCGGGCCAGAAGGTCAGCAGATGGACGCGGTGGCTGCGCTCGAAGTCGTAGCCGGTGAGCTCGGCGGCGGGGATGAGCCGCACGCCGTCCTGCACCGGGTGGTCGTAGGCGTACTGTGCGCTGAGGGTGGTGTCATGGTCCGAGAGGGCCAGAGCGCTCAGCCCCAGCCGCGCCGCCATCAGGGGCAGACGGTGGATGGGGACAGAGCCGTCAGAACAGGTGGAATGAGTATGAAGATCGCCAGCCATAAGTTAGTTTCCCTCGATCTGTGTTGATTTTACGTCCATAGTGTAGCACAAAACGGGTCGGGGGACAAGAGCGCTTCAGCCCACAGTGAGGCTGGAAGCGGTAAGCCGGTGGGTCAGGACAGCCTCGGCATCCTCGCCGCCCATGGCCAGCAGTTCGTCCACCGAGAGGGTGGTGGAGCAGAGGATGGTCTGGAAGGTGATGGTGTCGATGCCCTCAGCCCGCAGCTGGCGCAGGGTGGACAGCGAAGCGTGGAGAGAGGCCGTGAACCGCCCGACGCGGAGGGAGAGGACGTTGTTGCCCCGGATGCTGGTGTAGGAGATGCGCTGGCCGTCCTTATCGGTGACGATGAGGCCCGGGAAGACCGACTCCTGCACAGAGGCGCCCGCAGAGCCGCCGCCCGAAGAGGAGGTGTCCGCAGGGACGGGGTAGCCGGGGTCGGTGGGAAGGGTGGTGTCATTGCCCTCAGAGTCGTAACGGGTGATGGAGCCGTCGAGGCCGGTGAAGACCTGCTCGCCGTTCATGTCGCCGATAGCCGCGTTGCCCTCGCCCGCCTTGGCAACGATGGTCACTTTGCCCTCAAGGGTGATGTTTGCCTTGGCGTCGCCAACGCCGCTTCCGATGCCCGCGCCGCCGGGAATTTTTTCCCCAGTCTTTTTGTCTATGCTGGATTCACCGCCGGTCGCGTTCACAGTGGGCGCGCCGCTCTCATTGCTCTTGATGGTAATTTTGTTACCAGTGCCATCGTCGTCATCTTCAGCGTCATAACCGCCGCCAATACCAGCAGAACCTACGCCGCCGGTGGCGTTGACTGTGGCGTTTCCTTCGATAGTTATGTCTGCTAGACCACCGACGCCGCCGCCAATACCTGCGCCTACTTCGCCGCCGGTCGCAGTTACAGTAGAGTCATCTTTGATGGCCACAGTTCCAGAAGCGCCGTAGCCGCCGCCGATACCAGAACCGGCATAGCCGCCTTGAGCATTTTCGATTTTCGCATTGCCGGAGATGGTTATGTCACCATTTCCGCCGCCACCGCCGCCGATACCAGCGCCAAAGAAGCCTCCGGCGGCGTTTTTGATGACAGCATCACCGGTTATCTTGATGGTTGCATCTCCATAATAACCGCCGCCAATACCAGCAGAAGTGTAACCGCCGGTCGCTTCAATCGTGCCGCCGCTTATTTCAATGTCCGCGTTACCGGCATTACTGCCCATGTTTCCCTGACCGCCGCCGATACCGGCTCCATCTCCACTAATAGCAGTAATCGTGCCGCCAGTGATGGTGACTTGACCGGCTTTTGCACTACCACCGCCAATACCAGCACCAAAGTATCCACCCGTTGCGGTCAGACTGCCAGCGTTATCGTTGTCGTCCTGAATGGTCAGCTTGCCGCTGGTCACATTTCCTTCGCTGTCTACGGTCTGATTGTGCTCAAGACCGGCGTGTTTGTCGCCGCCTTGCAGCTCGTTGTCGCCATCCAGCTCAATGGTGGTGTCACCTTTGCCGGTCACGCTCACGGCGGCCTTGCTCTGTTTGCTGGTATCGATGTTCACATCCTTGAGTGTGACCTCAACCTTATCGTCCTTATCTTTGGCGTCGATGGTCACGGTGTGGGAAGAAGCGCCTTCCTCACGATTTGTGATGATGGTGTCCGGGTCATTTTCGGTGGTATTCTCGTTCTGGGTGACGTTGTTGCCGCTCTCGCCCGCCGAAATCGTAATGTCACCATCTTCGATGTACCATGTCCCTGCAAAGGCCGGGGCGGTAAGGGTGGTGAGCATTGCGGCGGTCAGGACAAGCGCCGCTGCCCTCTGAGAGGCCGGACGGGGTGAATTGTTACCCCCCCCCCGTATTAAGAGGCCGACCCAGAACACGCATGGCAAGTTTACGATAAGAGAGCATACAAAAACCTCCTTTGAATGTTGAAAATAAGTGGTAAAAACAGGGGATGTCTGATTGTCCTGAATATACCACAGCTGCAGGAAAAAATCAATAAAACCTGCGCGAATCGCCCTGTTTCCTGCGTGAATGGAGAAGTTCGGACAGAGTTTGGCTCTCTCAAAGAACCTGCTTATCGCTGTGCGGCGGCTCTCGGGAGACGGGCTTGCCCTCTCAGTCTCGCTCCGCTCGCCAGCTCTCCCTTTGGGAGCAACGGCGACGACCGCCGCCAGCGGCGGAAACAGGGAGGAGCTGTTGGGGCAGCGGCCAGCAGGATGCGAGCGGCAGCGAAGCAGACGCTGGGAGCCGCAACCCGGGCAGTGTCACCGAAGGTGACTGAGAGGGTAAGGATGCTGGAGGGGAGGCTTTTGCTTTTCCGGGCTGGACATGGTATACTGGAAAAGAAAAATCCGCCAACCCGGCGGGAAAAAGGAGAAACGGAAACATGAAAACGAAATTTGGCATCGTGGGCTGTGGTTTCCTCGGCAATATCGTGGCCGATGCGTGGAAGAAGGGCCTGCTGGAAGACTACGAGCTGGTGGGTGTCACCAGCCGCACCTTCGCTTCGGCAGAGAAGACGGCGGCAAGCGTGGGTTGTGCGGCCTGCGCGGACGTGGATGCTCTGCTGGCGCTGGAGCCGGAGTACATCGTGGAAGCCGCTTCGGTGGAAGCGGTGCGTGCAATGGCCGTTCCGGTGCTGCGCCGGGGCGTGAACCTCGTGGTGTTGTCCATCGGTGCATTCGCCGACCTCGCGTTTTATGAAGAGGTCAAGCAGGCGGCCCGGGAGGGCGGCGCAAAGGTGCATCTGGCCAGCGGCGCCATCGGCGGCTTCGATGTGCTGCAGACCGTCACTCTCATGGCCGAGGCCCTGAAGCTGGACGAGAAGGCCGGCATCGAGACCCACACCGGTGCGAAGGGCTTCCGCAACACCCCCGTCTGGGCCGACCATCTGCTGACCGACACCGAGAAGACTACCGTCTTCACCGGCAGCGCCAAGGAAGCCATCGCAACCTTCCCGCGCCGGGTCAACGTCGCTGTGGCCACTTCGCTGGCCACCACCGGCCCCGACATCACCGGCGTGACCATGCACTCCGTACCCGGTTGGGTGGGCGACGACCACTGCATCACTGCCGAGATCGAGGGCGTGAAGGCCGTGGTGGACATCTGCTCGTCCACCAGCGCCATCGCCGGTTGGAGCGCTGTGGCGCTTCTGCGCAACCTTGCCTCGCCGGTCTGCTTCTATTAAAAAGGAGGGAGTCTCATGTTCAAGAAACTGGTGGCTATCGAGCCGGTCAGCCTTATCCCCACAGCAGAGGAAGCGCTGCATCAGTACGCCGAGCGGGTCGAGCTTTACCGCGATATTCCCGCCGACGACGAAGAGATCGTTCGCCGCATCGGAGACGCCGACGCGGCGCTATTGAGCTATACCTCCCGCATGGGCAAAAACGTCATCGAGCGCTGCCCGAACCTGCGCTACATCGGGATGTGCTGCAGCCTCTACTCGGAGGAAAGCGCCAATGTGGACATCGCCTTTGCCCGGGAAAAGGGCATCAAGGTGCTGGGTATCCGGGACTACGGCGACCGCGGCGTGGTGGAGTACGTCCTCCACGAGCTGACCGGCCTGCTCCACGGCTTCGGGATGCCGATGCTCCACGACGAGCCCGTGGAAATTTACGGCCTCAAGGTGGGCATCGTGGGTCTGGGCGTTTCGGGCCGGATGATCGCCGATGCACTGGCCTTCCTCGGCGCGGACATCTCCTACTACAGCCGCAGCCATAAGCCCGACGCCGAGGCCGCAGGCATGAAGTATAAGCCGTTGGACGCTCTGCTCCGGGAGAGCGAAGTGGTCTTTACCTGTTTGAACAAGAATGTTCTGCTCCTGGGCGAGCCGGAGTTTGAGGCGCTGGGGGACGGGAAAGTCCTTTTCAATACCTCCATCGGCCCCGGCTTTGACTCCGCCGCGCTGGAAAAGTGGCTGGATAAGCCCGGCACCCACTTCTTCTGTGATACCTACGCCGCCGCAGGCCCCGTCAGCGAGGGCTTCTTCCGGCGGCCCAATGTCCACAGCCCGGGAGTCTCGGCAGGCCGCACCAGGCAGGCTTTCGTTCTGCTGAGCCAGAAGGTGCTGGCAAACATCGAGACGGCGCTGGGAGAATAAGCTGTAATTTCTCTGATGTGTTACACGCCGGGAGCGACCACCGCAACCATTGCCCCAACTGCCTGTCCAGCCTTCATGTGGACGAAGAACCCGGCGACCGTGCCTCCGACTGCGGCGGCATCATGGAGCCGGTGGCCGTCTGGGTACGCAAAGGCGGCGAGTGGGCCATCATCCACCGCTGCAAACGCTGCGGAAAGCTTAGTTCCAACCGGGTGGCGGCAGACGACAACCCCATGAAGCTCATGAGCATTGCCATGAAGCCGCTGTGTTCTCCGCCGTTCCCGCTGGACTATATTGAGGAAATGATCGCCTTGATGGGCGGCGATGGACGGATGCGATAAGCCGCAGCCAAAAACGAAAAGGTCGCTGTGTCGGAGAAGGCATGAAAAAGCACAAAGATAGGGGAGAGGGCTTCGATGGACTATATCAGAGTTACCAAAGAAAATATCGACAGGGAACACATCTGTTGTGCCATGTCCGGCAAACAGAGCCTTGCCAAGAAAGAATGGCTCAAGCAGCGCTTTGAGGAGGGACTTGTTTTTTACCGCAGTGCAGAGCGCGGCAAATGCTTTATCGAGTACATCCCGGCAGAAAACGCATGGGTACCCATTGATGCAGCAGGCTGGCTTTATATCAACTGTCTGTGGGTCTCCGGTTCCCTGAAAGGTCACGGCTATTCCAGCGATCTGCTGGAAGAATGCCTTCGGGATGCCAAGGCGCAGGGCAAAAACGGCGTTTGCATTCTGTGTGCAGAGGGACGCAAACGGGAGTTTCTCGCCGACCCCAAGTTTTTGACCCATAAGGGCTTCAAGGTCTCAGACATCTCCGATTGCGGCATCGATCTCATGTATCTGCCCCTTGCAGAGAATGCCCCGCCGCCAAAATTCAAAGACTGTGCCAAGCATCCCAAGGTGGAGGAAAACGGCTTTGTCCTCTATTATACCGACCAGTGCCCCTACACCTATTATTGGGTGCCAAAGGTACAGGAGACTGCAAAGGAACATGGGATCCCGTTCAAAGCCATCCACATCACAGAGAAAGAGACCGCACAGAATGTACCCGCACCTGTCACAACATACGCATTGTTCCGGGATGGCAAATTTGTGACCCAGAGCATCCAGTCGGACAAGAAATTCTTGAAATTGGCGGCAGAATAATTGAATCAAGCAAGACGCCAGACGCTCAGACGCAGTGCAGCCCATAGAATTGGGGTGCGCTGCGTTTTTTGGAGGATTTTATATGGAAGAAATTGTTGTATATGTTCACGGAAAGGGCGGTTCGGCACAAGAGGCCGAGCATTATAAAGCCCTATTCCCTAATTGTGAAGTAATTGGTTTCGACTACCACGCACAATCTCCATGGGAAGCCACGGAGGAATTTTCCGGATTTTTTACGGCAGTGCGGAAACGCTGCGGGAAGCTCACACTGGTGGCAAATAGCATTGGTGCGTTCTTTTCGTTCGCATCATTGAATGAAAAATTGGTGGATGCCAGCTATTTTATTTCTCCGGTAGTTGATATGGAGCAGTTGATCTGCAACATGATGCGGTGGGCTGGCGTCTCTGAAGCAGAGCTTGCAGAGAAGCTGGAAATTCCTACAACATTTGGCGAAACGCTGTCGTGGGAGTATCTCTGCTATGTCCGGGAGCATCCGGTTTCATGGAAAATCCCTACCCGCATTTTGTATGGGGAAAAGGATGCTCTGACCTCCATGGAAACCATAAAAGCCTTTGCGGAAAAGAACAACGCAGAGCTGACCGTTATGCCGGGCGGAGAGCACTGGTTTCATACAAAAGAGCAGATGCAATTTTTAGATAACTGGATAAAGAATAGGAGACCCTGCAAAGAAACAGAAAATAAGGACGGTCTCGCTTCTCCTGCTTATAGTTCTGGGAACCGGGCTGGTGCTGATGGCTTGCGGCACCAAAAGTCTTGCTGACAGCAGCACAGGAGGCTCGGATCCTTACGGACTGAATGTTGAAAGCATGACAGGAAAAGACAGCTGCCAGATGGAACTGCAGGAGAGCGAAGTGCTTGCCCTGCCTGCAGCAGGGTCGTGCTGTTCGAATCCCTCCGGGTCACAAAGCCAGCGTGTGACTTATGTGTACGCAAAAGAAAAGCAGCAGCGTTAAAATTACGCTGCTGCTAAAAGTGGACCTAGAGGGATTCGAACCCTTGACCTCTCGGATGCGAACCGAACGCTCTCCCAACAGTCTCGCTTTTGTGCACACCTTATGCACCGTGAAAAAAGAAAAATCAACGTATATTCGTTCATATAAAACGACCTGCCATCCCAACGGCCTTTCTTGGTCGCAAGTATGGTTTCCAATCCGCTGATTTTCAAAAGGAAGCTATTTGGGATGTAATATGGTTGGCGGACAAGTGAGCTACAGGCCCTTGAGATGTAACTCACTTGGGGTTCAGATGTATCGCATCTCAATTTACAATAAAATACGATGTACCGTAAAAGCGCAACTTCTACTCGGAAAGAATGAAAGCTGCGCTTTTATTTTTACCCACAAAACATTTCAAAAGGAGAATGCCCATGGATAAAGACTTTATGCTGAACTACTACGACAAAATGGTACGTCCAATATGGACGGAGCTGATGAAGACACCTCGCTATCAGAGGGTGGCTTGCGAACACGACAAGCTCGAACGTGAATTCCGGCGGCTGTTGGATGAAAAGCTGGGGCGGAAATATCTCGAACTGGACGATGCACTGTTCCGGGTGATGGATGACATCGCGGAAGCCATGTATATGAAAGGTGCCGCAGACCGTGAGATGATGATTCGTTAATACCATGAGCTACGACTACTTCTACGGTCAGTCGGGCGAATTGTTCTCCTATTTCCGCATCCCCAAGGCACTGTTCCAAGACCACCGCTTCCGGCAGCTCTCCACGGATGCCCGGACACTGTACGGCATTCTACTGGACCGCATGAGCCTGTCCGCAAAGAACGGCTGGTTGGACGAGCAAGGGCGGGTGTATATCATCTACACCGTCCGGGAAGTGCAGGAATCCCTCTGCTGCGCCGAGCACAAGGCGGTCAAGCTGTTCCGGGAGTTGGAGGACATTGACCTCATCGAGCGCAAGCGCCGTGGTCTGGGCAGACCCAGCTTGATCTACGTCAAGGACTTTTTCTCCGGCTTGCCAAAAGCGCAAGTACAGAATTGCCCAAACAGCAATTCTGGTGCTGCCGAAAGCGCAATTCTGGAGCAGCCAAAACCGCAAGCAAATAAGACTGATAAGAATAAAACAGAGTGGAACGATCCTGACCCTATCTATTCCGGGGGCATCCGGGAACAGCTTGAGGATTATTTTTATCAGGCATTGGAGGTAGACCTTCTGCTCCGGCTCTGCCCGGACGATGAGGACACCATCTATCAGATCGTAGACCTGCTTGTGGACACCTGTTCCACCAAACGCAAGATGTTGCGGATTGCCGGAGATGACAAGCCTGCCGAGGTGGTACGCAGCCGGCTGAAAAAGCTGAACGCCGACCACATCCGTTTCGTGCTGGAATCTCTGGCAGAGAACACCGCCCCGGTGCGGAACATGAAGCAGTATCTGCTGGCAATGCTCTACAATGCGCCCACCACTATGAACCTCTACTATCAGAACAAAGCGAACCACGACTTTGCGCGCGGTTCACCGAAAGCGGGGTGATGTTATCGCAAAGAAAGCTACGATTATTGCAGTCACCAATCAAAAAGGTGGCGTGGGGAAAAGCACCACCTGTGAGAACTTGGGCATTGGGCTGGCAATGGAGGGCAAGAAAGTCCTGTTGGTGGACACTGACCCGCAGGGGTCTTTGACCATCAGCATGGGCTGGCAGCAGCCCGATGAACTGCCCACTACCCTCTCTACCCTGATGCAAAAAGCCATGAACGACCAGCCCATCCAGCCCGGTGAGGGCATTCTGCACCATGCGGAGGGCGTTGACCTGATTCCGGCGAACATCGAACTGGCAGGGCTGGAAGTTACCCTCGTGAACAGTATGAACCGGGAAAAGATGCTGAAACAGGTGCTGGACAGTGCCAAGCGGGAGTACGATTTTATTCTGCTGGACTGTATGCCCTCGCTGGGGATGCTGACGATCAACGCACTGGCGGCGGCAGACGCTGCTTTGATTCCTGTGCAGGCGCAGTACCTGTCCGCAAAGGGTCTGGAACAGCTTTTGCAGACGGTACAAAAGGTTCGGCGGCAGATCAACCCGAAGTTGAAAATCGAGGGTATCCTGTTGACCATGACCGACAGCCGCACCAACTACGGAAAACAGATCAGCAATCTGATCCGGCAGGCATACGGAAAGCACCTGAAGGTGTTCGAGCAGACCATTCCACGCTCCGTTCGTGCGGCTGAAACCAGTGCGGCAGGCAAAAGCATCTTTGCCTATGACCCCAAGGGCAAGGTGGCAGAAGCCTACAAATCTCTTGCAAAGGAGGTGCTGGCGGATGCCAATCGACAGCGGAAACTTAGCTCTGAAAGGGCTAGATGACCTGTTTTCCACCGAGGAAAACCGACAGGAGGAACAGCGGGAGCAGGTACAGCAGATTCCCATTGATGCGCTGCACCCCTTCACAAATCACCCTTTCAAGGTGCTGGACGATGAAGCCATGACTCGGACGGTGGAAAGTATCGCACAGTACGGTGTGCTGGCTCCGTTGATCGCCCGCCCTCGCCCGGACGGTGACGGCTATGAGATCATCTCCGGGCATCGCCGTCAGTATGCGGCTAAACTTGCCGGGCTGGACACGCTGCCAGTCATCGTCCGCAATATGGATGATGATGCCGCAGTTTTGCTCATGGTGGACAGCAATCTCCAGCGTGAAACCATCTTGCCCAGCGAGAGGGCTTTCGCCTACAAAATGAAGCTGGAAGCTCTAAAAAACCAAGGTGCTAGGTCAGATTTGACTTCCCGACAAGTTGTCGGGAAGTTGGAGGCGGCTGATTTGGTTGGAAAAGGAAACGAAGAAAGCGGCAGACAAGTCCAGCGCTTTATCCGTCTGACCAACCTCATCCCGGAACTGCTGGACATGGTAGACGAAAAGAAGATCTCCTTCAATCCCGCTGTGGAACTGTCCTATCTGGACGAAAGCCAACAGCGGGATTTTTTAGAAGCCATGGATGGTACCCAAAATGCCCCATCTGTATCGCAGGCTCAGCAACTAAAGAAGATGGCGCAGTGTGGTGAGTTCACCTATAAAAAAGCGTTTGACATTTTGGGGCAGGAAAAGAAGAGTGAGCAGGACACTGTAACTATCAAAAACGACATCCTGCGAAAATACTTTCCGCGCAACTACACGCCCCGGCAGATGGAAAACATCATCATCAAGCTGCTCGACCAGTGGCAACTGAAAAAGCAGCAGGCAAAACAAAAGAAGCAGGAAGAAGCGCGTTGAGCGCAGACTGAACCAAGAGACCCGATGGGGTCTTTTTTGTTTGCAAAATTTGGAGGTAACGCCTATGAACAATACGATTCCTTTTCACTCTGCAACCCATGCTCCGCAGATCACGGTGGATGTGAACATCCTGACCATGCTGAAGCAGGCGGCATCCTGTTTGAGCGAGGCAGCGGGCAAGGATGTGTACCTTGCCGCCATCGGCCCGGACATGGAGCTGACCATTATCATGGAGGAGGATGCCCCTTCTGTTCTGCCTTGTTTTGACGAGGACGATGCCCTGATTTCTGTGAAGGGTGCGCCGCTGTTTATCAGCTACAATCCGGCGCAGGTCCTCAAGCTGGCAGGCAAGCGGTATCTGGCCGGTCCGGTCATCTTCTACCGCACCGATGGGCACAGTGCCATCGTATCCCTGACGGTGGAAGATATTTACCGCTTTCAGACCTATCTGGAAAGCCACAGCACCACCCTGATGGCAGATGGGCAGAAGCTGACCTGCATCTGTATCGACTGAGGTGCGCCATGCTGAACTTTTTTATCGGTTTCGCATTTTTTGAAGCAGGTGCTTTTTTCGGCTTCTTCGTGGCGGCTTTGATGCAGGCGGCACGGAGCGGCGAAATCGGTCTGAACGGAAAGGAGGATTCGCATGGAAGAAAATACCCTGTCGGTGCTGAAAATTGCACCGGGACAGTATCCGCAGCAGGTCGAGATCGATAACGACCTGAAAGCCTTGCAGCAGGCAGTGGGCGGCTCCATCGGCGCAAGCTACCCTTTTGAAGATCCGGTCGCCATCGTCTACAACGATGATGGCAAGCTCATGGGTCTGCCGCTGAACCGTGCCCTGTGGGACGAGGACGGGCTGATGTACGATGTTATTGCCGGAACCTTTCTGGTGGTGGGGCTGGGAGAGGAAGATTTTGTGTCGCTCTCTCCGGAGCTGGCTCAGAAGTATGAAGAAGAATTCCATCAACCCGAAGCTTTTCTCCCTCTGGGGCGTCGCCTGATGGTCATTCCGGTGCCGGATGAATCGGTTCAGAATGACGCAGAAAAGGCCGTAAACAAGCCCCCGGTGGAACATGACCGCTAAGACGATTTTCTGCACAGGAGGTGGTAACGATGCAGGAAGAAATCGAGCATAAGACGGTCAACCTTGCCATCTCGACCACAAAACTGTCCGCCCGCACCCTGCTGCGCGGAATGCAGTTTCTGTTGCGGCAGTATGACAAGCACGCTTCGCAGGGCAAGCAGTCCATGAAGCGGTTGGTACGGCAGAACCGTGGCGTGACCAATGTGGAGATTCAGAAAACCGGCATCAAGGATTTTGACCGCTATGCTAAGCGGTATCACATCGACTACTCCATCCAGAAAGACCTGTCCTGCACGCCGCCCCGATATCTGGTCTACTTCAAGGCACAGGACACGGATGCCTTGAGCGCAGCGTTCAAGGAATATTCGGCATCGGTGCTGGATAAAACCAAGCGTCCTTCCGTGCTGGCAAAGCTGCATGATCTGGCGCAGTCCGTTGCAAATCTGCCGGACAAAGTGCGGCACAAGCAGGAGGAGCGTGGCCTATGAGCAAAAAGAAGCTTTCCAAGCTGCTGGCGCTCTATCTGCCCTATGTGGTGATTGGGCTTGTAGCTACCAATCTGGGCGAGGCTTGGCGGCTGGCTGTGGGCAAGGAACTGGGCGACAAAATCGTATCGCTGATGGATACGCTCCCGGCTGTATTTTCAAATCCGCTGCCCAGCCTGCACCCATTTGACTTGTTCATTGGTCTGTGCTGCGGTGCTGGAATGCGGCTGGCGGTGTACCTGAAAGGCAAAAACGCCAAGAAGTACCGCCACGGCATGGAGTACGGCTCTGCCCGGTGTGGTGCATAATCTTAACTGTAAGGAAAACTATGTGGACGCAGGAGGTATGCACATGAACGAATATAATAAAATTACAGCCCTTTACTCCCGCCTTTCCGTCGGGGACGAGGACAGAGATGGCGGCGAGAGCAACAGCATTGTAAACCAAAAGGCATTTCTGGAACGGTACGCCCAACAGCAGAGATTAACCAATATCCGGCACTACATTGACGATGACGAAAGCGGCAGGTTCTTTGACCGCTCTGCCTATTCCCGCATGATGGAGGATGTGGAAAACGGAAAAATAGGCGTCTGCATTATGAAAGACCTGACGCGCTGGGGGCGTGATTATCTCCAAGTCGGCAATGCAATGGAGGTATTCAGACGGAACAATGTCCGCTTTATCGCGGTCAATAACGGCATAGACAGCGACAATCCCGATACATTGGAGTTTGCGCCCTTTATCAATATCATGTCGGAGTGGTACGCAAAGGACATCAGCAAGAAAGTAAAAACGGGTATCAGGACCAAGGGTGCAAGCGGCAAACCCATCGCCACCGAAGCCCCATACGGATATATGAAAGACCCGAACAACAAGGATTTTTGGATAATCGACGAGGAAGCCGCCGAAGTGGTACGCTTGATTTTCCGTCTGTTTATCGGCGGGAAGAACAGAAACCAAATTGCCGTATATCTCAAAAACGAGCAAATCCTCACGCCTACGTTCTACCTCAAACAGCACGACAGAGGGACAGCGAAAAGCAGACCGCTGAACGAGGAAAATCGCTATAAATGGAACAAAGCAACCTTAACCAAGATACTCACAAGGCAGGAGTATTGTGGTGATGTTGTCAATTTCAAGACCACAAAGCATTTTCGGGACAAGCGCAACCACTATGTAGATAAAAGCGAATGGCAGATAACCGAGAATGTGCATGAGCCGATTATCGACCGCGCCGACTTTGAAACCGTACAGCGGATTTTGGAAAACGCGCCTGTCAGACGCCCTAACGGGGACGGAGAAATCCACCCTTTGTCGGGCTTGATGTTCTGTAAAGACTGCGGCGCAAAAATGCACATTCGCATAGATTACAGGAACGGCGGCAAGCGTCATGTTGCCTTTTGCAGCGAGTACCACAAGGGCAAAGCCAAAAATCCCAAATGCAATTCCCCGCACATCATAGACGCTGATTTAGTCATGCAGACTATCGCGGATGTTCTGAAAAAAGTTGCAGAATACTCCATAAGCAACCGGGAGGAATTTGAAGCATTAGTCCGAAAAAACCTTGATATGCAGCAGACGGACAAGAGCAAAAAACAGCAGAAGCGTATTCCGCAAATTACAACACGCCTTGAACAGATTGACAAGGTGCTGAATAAACTCTACGAGGATAACGCCCTCGGTGCTATCCCACAAGACCGATACGAGCAAATGTCACAGAAATATTCGGAGGAATACTATACGCTGAAAGCGGAACTTGCAGAACTCAAAGAACAGTTATCCGCGTTTGAGGACGCAGGAGGATGGGCGCATAAGTTTTTGAAGCTGATAGAACGCTACGCCGCCTTTACCGACCTTACCCCCGCCATTCTCAATGAATTTATCAGCAGAATTGAAGTGCATGAGCGCGATAAGAAAAGGGCAAAACAAGCTGTTCAGCATATCGGGATATATTTCAGCTATATCGGCAAGTTTGAAAACGAACTGACACAGCTTGCAGAGCCGACAGAGGAAGAAATCCGGCAAATGCGGGAGAAAATCGAAGAAGCCCAAAAGGAAAAGAGCCGCGCTTATCATCGGAACTACTCAAAGGAATACCGGGCGAAAAACCTTGAAAAACGCCGGGAGTATGAACGCATCAAGGCGCGGGAATATCGGGCAAAGCGAAAGGCGCAAGCCGCTGCGCTGCCCGTATCGTAAAACAGAATAACCGACAGCAGAAAGGGATTTTCCAACTATGGGAAATCCTTTTTTTGCACCCAAAGGAAGGAGTGACCCAATGACAGAAAAGAAAACCACAACCACCGCGCAGAAGCAGCCGGATGGTATCATCACAACACAGCGGAACGGACAGACCATCGTTGCGGAGTTGTTTTTCAATCACAGAAGCGCAGAAACATTCCGCGACAAGCTGCTGAAAGCGATACTTGCCGACTATTCGCATTTTTCTGCGTCTGACGGTCAAGAGCCGTAAAAACGGAATATTTGACGATTGGAACACTCTGGACGAGGAATGTATCGCCAGAGCATTTTCTATTGAAAAAACGCCGTTTTTCCCAAGTCAAGAGCCGAAGAAAACACCCGAAAAATGCCCCTACTGCGTAACAGGGGCGCAGAAAGGAGAGTTTATGAAAACAGGACTGAAAAAGCAGGAAAAGACCACCGATATTTGGTTTGACGAGAAAGACCCCCTTATCCATATCCGCACCCACAACACCGACTTGAAGAACAGGCTGACCGCGTACAGCCGCCGCTTCCCCTCTGTCTGTAAGCTGACCGACAGCGACCCGGAAACGGGCTGTATGGAGTTTGAGATTGCAAAGGGACGCTTCTCTTTCCGTCTGACCGCACCATACAGCGAGGAACGCAGACAGGCGGCAAGCGACTATGCAAAGAAGCATGGTATTTCAGCCGGGAAAAGCAAGCCATGACACAAAGATACAGTAAAATTATTAGGTAAGGACGGTTGATGTCTATGTAAAACGAACAGGAGGATAAAAATTGACTGGAAGCATTTACGGCTATGTGCGTGTCAGCACAAGAGAACAAAACGAGGACAGGCAGCTTATCGCCTTACGCGAGGTAGGCGTTTCAGATAAGAATATCTTTATGGATAAGCAATCCGGCAAAGATTTTGAGCGTCCACAGTACAAAAAGCTGCTTAGAAAAATGAAAAAAGACGACCTGCTCTATATCAAGAGCATAGATCGTCTGGGACGCAACTATGAAGAAATCTTACAGCAATGGCGTATCATCACAAAGGACAAGGGCGTTGACATTGTGGTTTTGGATATGCCCCTGCTTGATACGCGCCGGGGAAAAGACCTTATGGGAACATTTCTCTCGGATATTGTGCTTCAAGTGCTGTCCTTTGTGGCAGAAAACGAGCGCACCAATATCAGACAGCGGCAAACAGAGGGTATCGCGGCAGCAAAGGCGCGGGGTGTGCGCTTTGGGCGACCACCACGCCCCTTGCCGGATAACTTTCATGCTGTTTATCAGAGGTGGCGTGCCGGGAAAATTACCGGCACAGCAGCCGCAAAAGAGTGTGGTATGCCCCTTGCGACCTTTCGCTACCGGGCAGAAATCTACGAAAAAGCCAAATTATTGTAAATAGGCGGTTTTACAGAAAGGTGTACTTTCCTGTAAACCGCCTATTGCTTATAGGTATTTAATATTATACTTCTTCAGACGGCGTTTTTCAAGTCTTGAAATGTAAATATTCGTTTATATCCCGGCTAATTTGTCGATAAAATGCGTTTACAGGAAAGTACACGTTACTAAAGGGAATGGAGATAAATTATTAGATATACTACTGACAGCTTC
>ERZ773162.1045-NODE-1045-length-24933-cov-3.651379_pt1 | contig 24933 bp, 18 predicted proteins | sample MGYA00511113_ERZ773162 | MGnify/ENA primary metagenome ERZ773162 (study PRJEB29015, sample SAMEA2737807) | human gut metagenome | biome: human gut; feature: human-associated habitat; material: faeces | place: China | collected 2012 ... | reverse complement strand
GTTATCGAAGGTCCAGCCCGGGATCAGGTACTGCATACCAACAGCGTCGTTACGAGCGCCCTTGCCGTAGCACTTATCCATGTAAAGCTGATGAGCCTTCATGATCTGGTCGCGATCAACTTCTACACCAAGACCCGGTTTCTTCGGCAGCTCGATGCATCCGCCTACGATCTGCATCGGCTCTTTGGTCAGGCGCTCACGGCCCTCCTGCCAGATCCAGTGAGTATCGATACCGTTCATCTTGCCCGGGATTGCAGCTGCACACTGTACAACCATAGCCAGGGAAATATCGAAGTGGTTATTGGAATGGCAGCCCCACATCAGACCGAAGTCGTTGCACAGCTGGCCTACACGTACGGAACCTTCCATGGTCCAGAAGTGCGGATCTGCTAACGGGATATCTACGCTCTGCAGAGCGATTGCATGGCACATCTGACGCCAGTCCGTGTTGATCATGTTGGTAGCGGTCGGCATCATGGTTGCTTTTCTGAACTCAGCCATAACCTCACGGCCGGAGAAGCCATCCTCTGCGCCACACGGATCCTCACAGTATGCCAGAACCTTCTTTAAGTCCGGAGCAACTTCCAGAGCCTCTTTTAAGCTCCAGCAGCCGTTCGGGTCAAGGTCTACACGTGCGTTCGGGAATGCTTCCTTGATTGCGGTAACAGCCTTTACCTCTTCCTGAGGAGCTAAAACGCCGCCCTTTAACTTGAAGTCTTCAAAACCGTATTTCTCGTTGGTAGCCTTTGCCAGTGCCACGATTGCTTCTGGAGTCATAGCCTCCTCGTGACGCAGACGGTACCAGTCGCACTCTGCATCCGGCTCTTCCTCGTACTCAAGATCGGTTTTCTTGCGGTCTCCAACATAGAAAAGATAGGACAGGAAACGAACCTTATCTCTCTGGATTCCGTCACCCATCAGAGCTGCAGCCGGAACGTTTAAGAACTTACCAAGCAGGTCAAGAAGCGGAGCCTCTACTGCAGTAACTACATGTACGCCTACACGCAGGTCGAAGGTCTGAAGACCACGCTTGTCATCTTTGATATTTGCAGACAGCCATGCGCGGATCTTGTTTAAGGTCTGCTTGTAATCACCGATGCTGGAACCGATCACGAGATCCTTGATCTGCTCTAATGCAGCAGTGATCTTCTCACCGCCCGGAACCTCACCGATACCCTCGTTACCGGTGCTGTCGGTCAGGATCACGATGTTACGGGTGAAGTACGGAGCGTGCGCACCGCTTAAGTTCAGCTCCATGCAGTCATGTCCTGCAACCGGGAAAACTTCCATCTTGGTAATTGTAGGAATTGCGTTCATTTGAATACCCTCCTTGAATAATATATAAATGATATTTTGAAGTTCCTTGTATCTCTTACTGATGCTATCATAGCACCTTCATGCAAATAAGTAAAATTAATAGTTTTTATATTTCTCTTAATAATTTTTCTTGTTTATTTTCCGTTTAGAACCTGTTATAATCAAATGTACTTTTAATAGAAGATACACATGCTGTCGCATTTGTTCATGGGAGGTTTTCATGGATACCAAGCAAATCGAATATATATTAAAAATCGCAGAAGAGAATAACATCACCAAGGCCGCGGAAAAACTGTTCATCACCCAGTCTGCCTTAAACCAGCAGCTTTTAAAGCTGGAAAAAGAACTTGGCACACCTCTGTTCCACCGTTCCCGCACCAACTGGCGCCTGACAGAAGCCGGAGAAATTTATATCGAAGGTGCAAAAGCCGCTCTTCAGATTAAAAATACCACATACAACAGAATCTACGATGTTGTCAGTGCCCGCAAAGGCCATCTGACTATCGGCCTGACACCGGGACGGGGACTTCGCATGTTCACTGCCATTTACCCGGAACTGCACCGCAGCTTTCCGAACCTGGATGTGCGCCCCATCGAGATGCGGGTCCGGGCCCAGCAGGATGCCATTGCAAAAGGCGAAATTGATGTAGGTCTTATGACCCTCGCACGAAGGGACCAGACCAGTGATACCTACTATCCATTAAAGCAGGAGGAGCTGGTACTAATCATCCCAGCCGGGCATCCGCTGGCAGCAAAAGCTGCACCTTCCGGCGAACCACTGACAACCCTGGACCTGACCGAGCTGCGCTATGAGCCCTTTGTGCTGATGGACAAGACCTCCACACTTCGTTCCTCCTGCGATCTGCTGTTTGAGAAAGCCGGTTTCGCCCCAAATATTCTGTTTGAAACCAACAATACCAGCGGTATTGCCGCCATGGTGCAGTCTACTCTGTGCTGCGGTATCATTCCGCGGTATTATACGCTGGGACTCACCGAAGGCGTTGCCTGCTTTTCCCTGCCGGAACGTCCTTCCTGGGAAATTGTCATTTCCTGCCAGAAAAATGCTTACTTAAACTCCGGTGCACGGGAATTCATTCGGCTCGCACGGGAATACTGGGAAAATTCAGCTCCATTATTTTAAGAACAAATATTAATTATTTTAAGAGTTGGCTAAGTACAGTTAATTTTACTTATGTATCAATTTTCGCTATAATGCCTCTTGTCATAATTTTATCACTTCGTTCACAGCCTTGCAACAACGGCTTTGCGAATGCATCCCCCCATATTTGATGCATACGAAGTGAGCACACTACAGAAAGAGGTATGAAATATGTCACATGAAACCCAGATGCTGCTTGGCCTGTTCTTAGGCATCGCGATCATGATCTTCCTGGTTATGAAGACCAAGACCCACACCTTCATCGCGCTGCTGCTTGCTGCACTGATCACAGGTCTGATCGGCAAAATGTCCCCGTCTGATGCCATTACCGCAATTCAGGATGGCTTCGGAAACACCTTAAAAAGTACTGGTATCATCATTGGCCTCGGCGTTATGATGGGCGGTATCCTCGAAAAGACCGGCGCGGCAGAGCGTATGGCTTATTCCTTCATCAAGAAAATCGGAAACGGCAAAGAGGAGCTTGCCCTTGGTATCACCGGATGGCTGGTATCCATCCCGGTTTTCGCAGATTCCGCAATCGTAATTTTCGCACCGTTATGTAAGGCAATGTCCCGCGTAACCGGTAAATCCGTTATCGCTCTGGCTCTGGCTCTGGCCTGCGGCCTGCAGTGTACCCACGTAATGGTTCCGCCGACTCCGGGTCCGTTAACCGCAGCCGGAATGATGGGCGTAGATGTTGGCCAGATGATCATCGCAGGTGCCCTGATGTCTGTTCCGATCCTTATCGCAGCTCTGCTGTATGCACACTGGGTCGGCAAGAAGATCTACCAGATCCCGCGTGAGGATGGTACCTACGACCGCAAGGAGTTCAAGAAAGAGTACTTAAAATCCATGGATCAGTTAGATGAGATCATGGGCAGCAAAAAGCTTCCGGGCCTGGGCGAGTCCCTTGCTCCGATTCTGATCCCGCTGGTACTCATTCTGAGCAAAACCGTTTGCGATTTCGCAGGTGTTGACAAAGAAAGCTTCATTTACAGCATTATTACCCTGGTAGGTTCCCCGATCGTAGCCCTGGCTCTTGGTACCACCATCGCTGTTTACGGCATCGGTAAGGATATCCCGAAAGATAAGCTGATGAACATCATGGGCGACAGCATCAAGGATACCGGTATGATCATGCTGATCACCGGTGCGGGCGGCGCTCTCGGAAACATCATCAAAGTCAGCGGTATCGGCGATGTACTCGGTGCTACCGTAGTTTCCTGGCCGATCCCGGCTATCCTGATCCCGGTCCTGATCGGTGCCCTGATGCGTCTGGCTCTTGGTTCCGCAACCGTAGCGATCACCACCTCAGCATCCTTGACTGCTCCGCTCATTGCCACCCTGGGCTTAAATCCGGTTCTGCTGGCACAGGCTTCCTGTATCGGCGCTATCGCATTCAGCTACTTCAACGACAGTGGCTTCTGGGTGTTCAACGGTATGTTCGGCTTAACCGAGATCAAAGACCAGCTCCGCTGTAAGACAGCCGTATCCTTCGTCATGACAGGTGTCGGTATCGTAGAGCTGCTGATTCTGAATATGATCTGGAAATAAATTATTGCTTTATCATGAAACAAAAAAGAACCTCGCCCGATGGAAATATATCTATCAGGCAAGGTTCTTTTTGCATCTTGTCATTTTTAATTCTTTAGTATGCCGCGCGCACTGCAAAGTTCTTCCGGTTCTCATCGACCCTGAAGTACCTCACGCTTTCAATGACACCACGTTTTTCCAATCCCTCCACATCCAGACGAATCGGGCTTCCCTCAATATCCGGCAGATACAGGCGACCGTTTTTCTCCTCCGGCTTCACGCTCAGACAGTCACCGATCGGAGAGGTCATCGGCTCATGGTTCTCCAACAGCTCATTTTCATTATATAAAGCACCAAACGCTGCATTTAACCATACCGTTCCACCGGATGAGAACCGCAGTCCCTTCTCCCGGGCCAGATCACGAATTTTAATCAGATCGCTCATCTTGCTCATGCGTCCGACTAACGGCATCAGATGATCCACGCCCTTCTCCGCATAAGACTCAAAGGCAAAGCCATTTCTCATAGATTCGCCGTATCCGATCTTCATATTGACGCGGCTGCGCAGCTCTTTGATCGCATTCATGTCATGAGAATGCACCGGTTCCTCGAACCAGGCCGGATTGTACGGGCGGATCATGTCAGCAAATTTCAGTGCATCCTCCACATTCCAGACCTGGTTTCCATCGACTGCAATTTCAACATCATCTCCCACAGCTGCACGAACCTTAGCCATGCGGCGCACATCGCGCTCCATATTTTTGCCCCAGTCGCTTCCGACTTTGAATTTGATGGTCTTGTAGCCCTCTTCCACATAACGGACCATATCAGCCACCAGATCCTCATCGTCAGAAAGCAGTGAGCCGCCGCCCTTGTAAGCTGCAGCCCAGTCCTTCGTCGCGCCAAGGAATCTGTGCAGCGGCTTGCCTGCGCGCTTTGCCATAATTTCCAGCATGATCAGATCCATCTGACCTACATCCACGATCTGTCCGCTCTGAAATCCAAAATTTCTCATTTTCCAGTAAAGATACTCATACCACTCTTTGTAGGTTTTTGTCTCACCGGTCAGAACCAACGGTAGAATGTTGTTTACAATTCCGAGAGAACAGAAGGTCTCACCGTAATAACCTTCACTGTCGTAGATTCGCACCCAGCCCTGCAGCGGCGCAAAACTGCCAAACCCGCCGGTGGCATCTCTCCATGGCTTCTTGACCGGAATCGGATTAAAGTTATAATAAACGGCTTTGGAAAACTGAAATTTTTCATTTTCATTGATTGGAAACATAAAGAAATCCTCCCTCTAAAGAAATGGCAGCTGACCGTCCTTGATCACCATTTTCAGTTCCAGGTCTTCATCCAGCAGTACGATATCTGCTTTTTTTCCCTCCGTAATGGAACCATAGGTATCATACACACCCAGGCACCGGGCCGGGTTGGCTGTTGCGCAGGCCACTGCCGTTTCCAGCGGGATCTGCATGACCTTCACTACCGTGCGCATGCAGTCCATCAGATTGGTCACGGAACCGGCCAGTGCACCGCCATCCACCAGGGTTGCCCGGTTTCCGTTCACGCTGACATCCAGACCGCCCAGCGTGTATGTACCGTCCGGCATTCCGGTGGCCCGCATACTGTCACTGATGAGGATCATCCGGTCCGCTCCCATCATGGTAAAGGTGGCCCGCACCACTGCCGGATGAATGTGTACGTTGTCACAGATAATCTCAGCCACCACATGTTTGCTGTCTGCCACTGCACCAATAACACCCGGAGCCCGATGGGTAAAGGCAGGCATGGCATTATACAGATGTACCGCATGGTTCGCCCCGGCAGTGAATGCTGCCATGGCCGTATCATAATCTGCATTGGTATGCGCCAGGGAAATATCCACGGAATCTTTCATTTCCTGAATAAAAGCAACTGCCTCACTGCTCTCCTCCGGCGCAATGCCGATGAATTTCACCAGACCCTCTGATGCTTTCAGAAAACGTTTTGCGATCTCCACATTACAGGGAACAATGTTTTTCTCATCCTGCGCACCCTTCTTGACCGGACTGATGAACGGGCCTTCCATATTCAGGCCGATAAGATCTGCCTCCGGAAATTCCAATTTTCCTTCCGGCATCCCGTCTGCTTCCTGTTCTGCCTTCTGCATACTTTGGCCTGCTGCCGCATTCGCCGCCCTGTGCTCGTCCTGCGCCCGCTTATAAGCCGCCGCATTCTGCAATATCTGCTCCAGCTCCTCCACCGGCAGCGTCATGGTAGCCGGAGCAATGGCTGTAACTCCGACAGATGCCTCATACTGTGCAATCTTTTTCAGCGCCTCCGGTGTTCCATCGCAGACATCTGCCCCCACGCAACCGTGGAAATGCAGGTCAATAAGACCCGGAATGGCGTAAGCACCTTCCCCGTACACCACGACCTCTTCCGCTTCTTCAGCTTCCGAAAATCCGTTTACTGAAGACTCCGTTTCCAGAGCTTCTGCGGCAGTCTGTCTCTTCTCCCCATCGGCACGCACCTCTGTGATCCGGTCTCCCAGAACCACGATTTCGCCAGGTACAAATTTCTGTTCTTCTGTGTAAACCTTTACATTTTTAATGATCATGCGTATGCACCCCCTATGGGCGTAGTATAGTTGACTCTGCGCAGAATTACAATAGTTTTTGCTGAACTGTTTTTTCTATTGTATTTCCGCAGAAAACCGATATACTTAAAGGTGGAAGGGGTATTTTATAATAATAAGGGGGTATTACTTACTATGAATATCTGCAAAGCAAAAAACTATCAGGACATGAGCCGCAAAGCGGCTAACATCATCTCCGCACAGGTTATCATGAAACCGCACTGTGTATTAGGCCTGGCCACCGGCTCTTCCCCGATTGGCACCTACAAACAGCTTATCGAGTGGTACAACAAGGGCGATCTGGATTTTGCCCGGGTTATGAGCATCAACCTGGATGAATACAAGGGATTAAGCCCGGAAAACCCGCAAAGCTACCGCTATTTTATGAACACCAACCTGTTCGACCATGTCAACATTGATAAAACCCGCACCTTCGTGCCTAACGGTCTGGAACCGGACCCGGAAAAAGCCTGCGCGGCATATGAGGAAATCATCCGCCAGTCCGGCGGCATAGACTTACAGCTTCTCGGACTTGGCCGCAACGGCCACATCGGCTTCAACGAACCGGCAGACTCCTTCGCCCGCGAAACCCACTGCGTCAACCTGACCGAAAGCACCATTGATGCCAACAAGCGCTTCTTTGAGTCTGAAAACGATGTTCCGAGACAGGCCTACACCATGGGCATCGGAAGCATCATGAAGGCCAAAAAGATTCTGGTGGTAGTCAGCGGCGAAGACAAAGCCGATGCATTAAAAGCCACCATCTGCGGACCTATCACTCCGCAGGTTCCGGCATCCATTCTGCAGCTGCATAATGATGTCACGATCGTGGCCGATGAAGCTGCGATGAGTAAATTATAGCAATATCCCTAACGTAACAGGACCGCGGAAATTACCAAAGGCAACTTCCACGGTCCATTGTTTTACGCTCAAATTATTCACTCATTTTTCCAGGATTTCCCGCACCATCAGGTCAGCTGCTTCCTTCCAGCCATCCATGAAATGCGGAATAAATCCGTGGGATGCTTCCGGGAAGCGTTTTAAGATGACTTCCGCACCTGCGTCTGCCAGGCAGATCGCGTAATCTTCGTCTTCATAACGGAAATTGCAGAGACCTGCGGACAGAATCAGGGTTTTTGGCTGCTTTGCCAGAATCTCTCTCGGCGCATAAAGCGGAGAATTATGAATATCCTCAAAATTTTCTTTCTTATCATCGAAGTAGAGATCTGCAAATGCCTTGCACCGCTCCATTCCAATCTGGCGGTCGTAAGCATCGATCTTGTACTGATCCGGGATACGGTATTCCAGCGGAGGATAACACAAAATCTGAAGTTTTGGCACAAAGCCGCCGCGCTCTGCACAGCAGATTCCCATTGCTGCTGTCAGGGCGCCGCCGGCGCTGTAACCGCCAACGCTGATATCTTTCGCCGACGCGCCCCACGTGTTTGCATGCTCTGCCACATAATCCAGCGCATCCATGCACTGATGGAGTGCCACCGGATATGGTGCTGCATCAGAAAGGGTATAGTCCAGATCTACCGTAATTCCATGAATCTGATCTGCCATGTACGCACTGAAATAAGTATCGTTTTCCCGGTGCGGACCAATAAATCCGCCTCCATGGATATTGATAAACAGCGGGCAGTTTTCTCCCCGGTTCTTTGCCCTCAGAATATCCATGCGATAGGAAAAGCCATCCACGGTGCGGCTAATGCTTTCTATCTCTTCACAAAGATTGGGATATGCCATAATTTCTTCCGGGTACAGCGGTTTGCCGGTTTGTGCCGGTCTCCGGTTTGTATTTCTTATGATTTCGAGAATTTCCTGTTTTCTCTCCTCTGTCATCTTACTTTACCTCCCTGTACTCTGCTTTTTTCAGATACCGTATGATGAGGTCCTGGGCTTCTAACCATGCTCCTGTCATGCGGATGGTAAATCCATGGGCACTTCCCGGGAAAAGCCGAAATGCCACTTCGTTTCCGACCTGTGCCAGCCGCTGTCCATAACGCTCGGTAACCGTCCGAAACGGGCAATGCTCTGCGTTGATGATCAAGGTGCGCGGCTGATTTTTCAACATTTCACCGGACGCAAAAACCGGAGAACAGTATGGGCTCTTTAATACACGTACATTTCCATCGCAGTAAAGCATGGAGAACGCGCGGCTGCGTTCATTTCCGCCCGGCTCAAACGACATTGCATTATCCAGTGCCGCATAATCCAGGATCTGAAGCGCAAATTTCATGTTTCCTGTTTTTGCTGCAGTCAGCGCACCTCCAGCGCTGTGACCGCCGATGGAAATCCGGTTCGAGTCTGCGCCAAGCTCTTTTGCATGTGCAAAAGCCCATTCTGCCACATCCCAGACCTGCTCAAACGCCGTTGGAAATACATATTCCGGTGTTACCGCATAATCGACATCCACTACAATTCCACCGATTTCGGCTGCCACCCTGGCGCAGAACAGGTCGTCATCTCCATCCTGCGGATGGACAAATCCGCCCCCGTGCAGATTAATAAACAGCGGGGCATCTTTCTCAAGATTGTTTGCTTTTGTGATCACACACCGCACCGGCACACCGGTTGACGGGCTCTCAAGCATCGTCTCTTTCTGTTCCACCTGGTTTTTGTAAGCCAGATAGCTTTCCGGGATCACGCGTTCTTTTGCTGCGTTTTTATGCATATTGGTGCGATCCAGGATTTCAAGCTGTTCCTGAAGCAACTCTTTCGTCATATCACTTTACCTCCTTAACTGTAAACCGGGAAAAAAATACTTGCGGAAATGATCAGGGAAACAGATCCCAAGATCAAAAACGGCAGCGTAAACCGAAGCAGCTTCATCGGGTTATGATTTCCAATGGAGAATGCCATCATCGCTGCGGCGCATCCGGTTGGGAATGCAATCGCCAGGCAGGATGCACCGAATACAACCAAAACAACTGCCTTTGGATTCATGCCCCCGGCCAGTGCCGTCGAAACTGCGATCGGTGTCATGATCGCAATGGTTCCATTGTTGCTTAAGAACGTAGTCATAATCACGGTAACAACACAGAACACCGTAATAACCAGGATGCTGGACGGATTGCTTCCCAAAAGCTTCAGCACAAAATCACCGATCAGCTGACCTGCACCGGAAGAGTTCAGCGCTGAAGAAACAACCAGAACACCCGCTACGCAGAATACCATGTCACCGGCAAGTGTGCAGGAAGCTTCCTGACTGGAAACAACACCGGTCAGCACCAGGATAATGCAGCCTGCGATCGGAAGCAGATAAACCAGATTTCCAAGCTGGGTAGAAAATACAAATGCCAGCATGATGACTCCAAATACGCCCCAGACAATCTGCTCCTGACGTTTTGTCAGCTGGGATGCCTTTGTATCTTTGTTGGTGTGCTGCATCGCATTCACGTCCATCTTTGTCTTTGGAATCAGCTTCCATGCAAACAAGCAGTAGATCGTCAACACGATGGACGGGATCAGTCCCACTTTCATATAGTCAAATACACCAAGCAGGAATTCCGGATGCTCTGCTACCAGCCCCTCATAGTAAGAGTTATGGATCATCGGCAGGGTTGCGCCCATACCGATCGGAAAACGTCCGAACCAGGCTGCATTGACCGCTGCGATCAGGAAATAAATTCTGGACTGTGCCAGATCGCTGTCATCATCCAGTGTAACGACTAACATCAGCATGACAGACATCAGGGCAGTCATACCGATCAGCTGGGTCAATAAAATGGTGAAACCAAGAATCGCCAAAAGCAGGAAAATTCCGCTTTTCTCCTGAATGGAAGACATCCGCTTGCGGATTACGCTTACCAGACTTGTCTTTCCGATACAACCAGCTACCAGCATCATAGTTGCAACCAGAATTGTGGTTTTATTGGAAAAACCTGAAAACGCCGTGTTTAAATCTATGACTCCGGTCACTGCCAGTGCGAGCATGCAGATCATTCCAGTCAGACCGAATGATATTTTTCTCACCATAAACGATACTGCCATGAATACCAGCACCGCCAGGGTAATGGTCAGTTGTGTGTTCATTTTTTGTTGCCTCCTCCTTTGTACCATAAGAAAACTGCATCGTAATGATTTTGAATCCAGGCCTGATTCCAACAGGTTACTGTTTACACATGCGTACCCAGCACCTCTTATAGTTCCATCATACGCTTGAATCTTCGGATTTTCTAATATATACTAAACATAATACTATAAGAAAAAAGCATAGCATCTCTGTCCATACGCGGAATTACTGTCTCCACCGTATTTCTGACAGCAACTCAGATGCTTTTCAGGAGGAGACTCGTGAACACACTCCACTACGATTACTTCATTGCCATCGCTGAAAATAAAACACTTTCCCAGGCTGCGCGGACGCTTCATGTCTCACAGTCCGTGCTGAGCCGCTACTTGAAAAATCTGGAGGAAAAAACCGGGATCCGCCTTTTTCTCACCTCTTCCGGCTGCTATACCCTGACCCAGGCCGGACAGATTTATCTGAAAAGCGCACGCAAGATCCAGCTGCTGCAATCCCAGCTTCATCAAAAGCTGACTCTTCTGGAACAGGATTCTCCAAACGAAGTACGTTTCGGGATTCCGCCCATCCGTGGAGGCGCTGCGCTTGCCTATATTTATCCGTATCTGTTGGAGCAGTATCCATACATTCAGGTTTCGGTGACAAACGAGGGATCTGCCTCTCTGCATGAAAAGCTTCTCGCCCATCAGCTGGATTTTATTCTTCTGATGATCGATGACTGCGAACTTCAAAGAAAATACGACTACCTGTTTTTCTCTCTTGAACAGAAACAGATCCTGCTTGGCATTCCCAGTTTTCACCCGCTCTATGACAAAGGAGGTACTGCCACCGCGCCTGCTGCCTTATCCGTTTCAGAGCTTTCTGCCATGGAAGATGCCCCGTTTATTCTCCCAGATATCGGAACCGTAATCGGGGAACGCGTCAGCCGTTTTCTGGAACAGAATCATCTGAAGTTCAATATTCAGCTCAAAACTTCGAATCGCCTGACAAACGAACATCTGCTTGCAGAAGGAAGCTATGCCGGTTTTCTGGATGAAGCAAGCGCTTTTGGTCTTCCACAGCTCCATTATTTTTCACTTCCAGGTATGCCCACTCTTTTCGAAGGATTTGCCTTTCGCAAAGGGCATGTTCTGACCCCAATGGAAAAATTTTTTATTTATCTGGAATACCGACGCCTGCACCAGGCAAATTCTGCATTTTTGTGTCTGGACGAAAACACCAGACAAATTCTGAGAGAATATGGAGAAGACTGCTTATGAATTCCAGAATTTATGAATACCTTCTGGCTATTGAAGAAGAACAGAACATCAGCCGTGCGGCAGCGCGCTGCCTGCTTTCCCAGCCAGCACTTTCCCAACAGCTGAAAATCTTTGAAGAAAAACTTGGTTTTCCGGTCTTTGCGCGTTCCAAATCCGCCATGCTTCCAACTGAACGCGGAAAAATCGTGCTGGAGACCGCAAGGCAGATTGCAAAAACAGAGCAGGAGCTTCAGGATGCTTTAACCTCCCTGAAGCAGACTGCTCTGCAAAATGTCCGTATCTATATTGAATACACCATGCGAAACATGTTTCTGAAAGACATCTGGCCGAAAGTCCTGAAACTTTATCCGCAGGCGCGGCTTACACTCACAGCCGGAGACTGTGAAAATGCCTGGCAATTTCTGGAAAATGATGTCGTTGACCTGCTTATCGTAAATACCCGGACCATGTTTTCCAAGCCCTGCATCCAGCAGATCTTTCACCAGGATTCCTATCTTCTCGCCGCATCCCGCTCCCGGTATCAGGAAACGTATCTAATCGAAAGAATGAAATCCAAAGGCTCCTGGAAGTATGACCGCGTTTTTATGAAAGATAATTTTTCCCTTTTCCCATCCCTGCAGCAACAAGCTATGGAACAAACCGGGCTGGCTGACTGCCCAAACATCGTCAAAACCAGCACGTATCAGGAAGCCGCACGCCTCTGCTGCGAAAAAGAGGGACTTAGCATTCTTCCGGAAAGTCTGTTTCATATAATAGAAGCAGACCTGCTCCATATTCCTCTGCTGGAACCATTTTTTGTAAAAGGGCTGCTTGTCTGGAGAGAAGAGCAGGCGCTGAACCCACTCTACCCCTGCATACGGAAACTGTTGGAAGAACGATACCAGGAACTGTAGCAGATTACTCCTGCTGGCCAAACAGCGGATTATCCGCTTAACTGCTCTTCCGGTCAACAACCGGATGACCTGTCAGCCGGTTATCTGACAATTCCCAGAAGCTTCTCCGCCCGCTCCACTTCTTCCTTCGTCGGAGCCGGTACGCCTTCCAGCGTATACGGGATTCCCAGATTCTGCCACTTGAACAGTCCCAGGCTGTGATACGGCAGGATTTCTACCTTTTTCACGGTCTTTAACTCGTCAAGCATACCGCGCATAGCCTTCAGATCATCCTCCTGGTCGGTGAGTCCGGGTACTAGCACATGGCGGATCCACATATCTTTTCCGGTGTCGGAAAGATACCTTGCCAGATCCAGAATGTTGTCATTCGAAACACCCGTCAGTTCTTTGTGGCGCACGCCGTCCATCTCTTTAAAATCCAGCATGACCAGGTCCGTCAGTTCCATTAATTTCCGGAACTTACCGAAGAACGGTTCTTCCCTGGTGAAAGGATTGCCTGCGGTATCCAGTGTAGTGTGAATGCCCTTTGCCTTTGCCAGCGCAAAGAACTCCAGCAGGAAATCAATCTGCAGGAGCGGTTCCCCGCCGCTGACGGTAATACCGCCATTGTTCTTCCAGTAGGTGCGGTATCGGTAAACCCGGTTGAACAGATCCTTCGCGCTCCACTCCTCGCCGCCGGACATGCTCCAGGTCTCCGGATTGTGGCAGTAACGGCAGCGCATGCGGCAGCCCTGCAAAAATACAACGGTGCGGACACCCGGTCCGTCTACCAGACCAAAGGTTTCCAGGGAATGCACATGACCCACAAGTGCTTTGTTCTCTTCCATGAACTCTCCTCCTGTATTGTTTCTATGATTATAGTATCTCCCGAAAAGTAAAAACACTCCGGTATAGGGAAATTTTTGTTCCCCCCGGAGTGTTTTTTATCAGACTTCCGTCCGTAAATTACATGCTTGCGTGGCAGGTTCTGGAGATTACATCCATCTGCTGCTCTCTTGTTAAGTCGATGAACTTAACAGCATAACCGGATACACGGATGGTGAAGTTTGCGTACTCCTCTTTCTCCGGATGCTCCATAGCATCGATCAGCTTCTCGGTACCAAATACGTTTACGTTTAAGTGGTGAGCGCCCTGATCGAAATATCCGTCCATAACCTGTACCAGATTGTCGATACGCTCCTGAGCGTCGTGGCCCAGTGCATCCGGGTTGATGGTCTGGGTATTGGAAATACCATCCAGAGCCCACTCGTACGGAAGCTTTGCAACAGAGTTCAGGGAAGCTAACAGTCCGCTCTTCTCTGCGCCGTAAGACGGGTTTGCACCAGGAGATAACGGCTCGCCTGCTCTTCTTCCGTCTGGCATGTTGCCGGTTGCCTTACCATATACTACGTTGGAGGTAATGGTCAGGATAGAGGTGGTAGCCTCGGAATTTCTGTAGGTGTGGCGTTTCTTTAACTTCTCAAGGAAGGTCTTTAACAGCCATACTGCGATATCATCCGCACGGTCATCATCATTACCGTAACGCGGGAAGTCACCCTCAGTCTCGAAGTCCATGATCATGCCTTCCTCATCACGGATTGCTTTTACCTTAGCGTACTTGATCGCGCTTAAGGAGTCTACTACGTGAGAGAAACCAGCGATACCGGTTGCGAAGGTACGGCGGACATCGGTATCGATCAGCGCCATCTCAGCTGCCTCGTAGAAATATTTATCATGCATGTACTGGATCAGGTTTAAGGTATTTACATACAGACCTGCCAGCCAGTCCATCATAACATCGTATTTCCGGATGACCTCATCGTAATCAAGATACTCAGAGGTGATCGGTCTTAACTCCGGACCAACCTGCTCTCTGCTCTTCATGTCGCGGCCGCCGTTCATAGCATACAGCAGGCACTTAGCCAGGTTTGCGCGTGCGCCGAAGAACTGCATCTCTTTACCGGTCTGGGTAGCAGATACGCAGCAGCAGATGGAGTAGTCGTCGCCCCATACCGGCTTCATCACGTCATCGTTCTCGTACTGAACAGAGCTGGTGTTGATGGAGATGTGAGCTGCATATTTCTTAAAGTTTACCGGCAGAGAGGAGGAGTAAAGAACGGTCATGTTCGGCTCCGGGCTCGGTCCCATGTTCTCTAAGGTGTGCAGGAAACGATAGTCGGTCTTGGTTACCATGGAACGGCCATCTACGCCGATACCGCCAACCTCCAGGGTAGCCCATACCGGGTCACCTGAGAACAGCTGGTTGTAGGACGGGATTCTTGCGAACTTCACCATACGGAATTTCATTACCAGATGGTCGATCAGCTCCTGTGCCTCTGCCTCGGTGAGCACACCATTTTCAAGGTCACGCTCAATGTAAATATCAAGGAAAGTGGAGATACGGCCGACACTCATTGCAGCACCGTTCTGGGTCTTAACTGCGGACAGATATCCGAAGTACAGCCACTGAACAGCCTCTTTTGCGGTCTTAGCCGGCTGGGAGATATCGTAGCCGTAAGACTGAGCCATAACCTTCATATCCTTCAGAGCCTTGATCTGCATGGACAGCTCTTCTCTCTGACGGATGATGTCATCGGTCATAACGCCATCGCCACAGTTAGCAAAGTCATTCTGCTTCTCCTGGATCAGGAAATCGATACCGTACAGAGCAACACGGCGGTAGTCGCCTACAATACGTCCGCGGCCATAGGTATCCGGAAGTCCGGTAATGATCTTGTTGTGACGAGCCTTCTTCATCTCAGGAGTGTAAGCATCAAATACGCCCTGGTTGTGAGTGCGGCAATACTCGGTAAAGATCTTATGCAGCTCCGGATCCGGCTCATAACCGTAGTTCTGGCAAGCCTGCTCAGCCATCTTGATACCGCCATACGGCATGAAAGCTCTCTTTAACGGCTTGTCGGTCTGAAGACCAACAATCTGCTCTAAGTCCTTATCAGCTTCGCTGATGTAGCCCGGGCCATGGGAAGTGATACCGGAAACAATGTGGGTATCCATATCCAGAACGCCGCCCTTTGCGCGCTCCTCTTTCTGAAGACCCTGCAGGATTCCCCACAGCTTGTCGGTAGCCTCTGTCGGGCCGGCCAAGAAGGACTCATCTCCCTCGTAAGGCTTGTAGTTATGCTGGATAAAATCACGGGTGTTTACTTCTTCTTTCCACAGGCGGCCGTCAAATCCATCCCACTGATCAAAGTTAGTCATTTGGTGTTTTCCTCCTTAAATTGTACTGTGTTTTTGCATACTGTATACATAGCTGACAGAAAAAAATATAACTTCTCAAATATTTTGCTATCTGATTAGTCATATTGTCTGTCCGTCATCTGCCGCTGTCTTTTTCATGGGGGATCAGCAGCTTCTCTGTATACCTCAATACCGCTATGATTCGTTAAAATCATAACGATTCATTCTATAGCAGGCCATTCATCTGACCTGCATATAGAATATCATATTTCCTTAAAATTGCAAGCGGTAAATCTGCGTTTTTTTCTCAATATGATCCAGGTATCCATTTTTGTACAATCTGCATTCTCCTGTATGCACAGTCTAAGATACTGCTTCGGCCAGCATTTTTGCGGACTGGAGCACCAGTGTCGGTACAAACGCACAGACCAGCACTGCCGCAAGCTGCCGTACGCTTAAATCTGCCACTGCAAACATAGCCTGCAGCCCCGGTAAAAACAACACCGCTGCCAGAAGCAGCGTTCCCGTTTCAAAAGCCATCACACTCCACATATTGCTCCAAAGCCCCAGATAAAGAACAGATCTGCTGCTCCTGCAGTTAAATCCGTGAAGCAGCCTTGCCAGCGTCAGTGCCGAAAATGCCATGGTGCTGGCTGTTCCGGCTCCTCCGGTTTCCATCCCTATATGATAAGCAGTCATGGTAGCCCCTGCGATCAGGACTCCCTGCACCAGAAGACGCCACAGAAAGGAGGGCGTCAGGATTCCTTCCTGCGGATTCCGCGGCGGACGGTCCAGAAGTTCCTCCTCCTGTGGCTCCATTCCGATCGCAATGGCCGGAAGGGAATCCGTCAGCAGATTGATAAACAGCAGATGCACCGGAGCAAACGGCATCGGCAATGCCAGGACCGACGCGTACAGCACACAAAAAATCCCGGCCATATTTCCTGACAGCAGAAACTGTATCGCATTCCGGATATTCCGGTACACATTCCGGCCATTTGCCACTGCCTTGATCATGGTGGCAAAATTGTCATCTGTCAGGATCATGGAAGCTGCATCCTTGGATACTTCCGTTCCCATCATTCCCATGGCCACACCGATATCTGCCTTTTTCAGTGCCGGGGCATCGTTTACGCCATCTCCTGTCATAGCCACGATCTGTCCCCGGCGCTGCCAGGCTTCCACGATCCGGATCTTGTGCTCCGGCGATACCCGGGCATAAACGGCGGCCGATGACAGCTTTCTGTCCAGTTCCGCATCTGTCATCTGATCCAGCTCCTGTCCCGTCACCACCAGATCTCCCGGTTCCCAGATTCCGAGCTTTTTCGCTACCGCAAATGCGGTAACCGGATGATCTCCCGTAACCATAACCGGGTGGATGCCGGCTTTTTTCGCCGTCAGCACTGCCATCTTCGACTCAGGTCTCGGCGGATCCAGCATGGCAGCCATTCCCAGAAAAATACCGGAATTTTCCAGTTCCGGTCTGCAGTCCTGCATCTGCTCTAACGGACGGTACTTTACAGCCAGCACACGGAGTCCGCCGGCTGCCCATTTCTCATTCTGCTGCCGGAGCTGCTTTTTTTGCTCCGACGTCATGAGCTTTATTCCCTGCTTCGTCAGGATTCTTTCGGTCCGTTCCAGAAGCACATCCGGAGCGCCTTTTGTAAACAGCACAAAGCCTCCGTCGCAGTAATGCAGCGTGCTCATCCGCTTTCTTTTGGAATCAAACGGCAGTTCCCCGAGACGGGGCATCTCTCTGCGTACCGCCTCCGGTGAAACCTCTGCCCGCAGCGCCATTTCCAGAAGCGCTGCTTCTGTCGGATCCCCCGTGCAGACACCATCGTGCAGTACCGCATCGTTATCCAGGACCGCTCCATATAAAAAATACCGCTGTACCGGATCATACAGCTTTAGCTGCCCCGGCGAAAAAACAGTTCCATCCACCAGTATCTGCTCCACCGTCATGCGGTTCCGGGTCAGGGTGCCGGTCTTATCCGAACAGATCACCGACACACAGCCCAGGCTTTCCACCGCCTTCAAATCCTTGATAATGGCATGTTCCCGGGCCATCTGCTGGGTTCCCATGGCCTGGACAATGGTCACGATAGATCCCAGTGCTTCCGGGATAGCCGCCACAGCCAGCGCCACCGCAAACATCAGGGCTTCCAGCACACCTGTCCCCCGGTACAGACTTAATCCGAACACCAGCGCACAGATTCCAAGGATCAGCGCTGCCAGATGGGTGCTGAACTGATCCAGACTGATCTGCAGAGGTGTTTTCTTTTCCTTTGCCGAATTCATAAGACCGGCGATCTTTCCGAGCTCCGTCTCCATGCCGGTAGCTGTCACCACAAAAACGCCCCGGCCGCCGGTTACCAGAGAGCCGGTGAATGCCATATTGGACTGATCGCCCAGGGAAGGCTCTGCTTCCGTCTTAAGTACGCCTGACCGCTTCTCCACCGGCAGGGACTCTCCGGTCAGCGAGCTCTCATTCATCTGAAGATTGTGGCACTCCAACAACCGTCCGTCTGCCGCCACCAGACTTCCTGCATCCAGCAGCACAATATCTCCCGGCACCAGCTTCGCCGCCGGGATTTCCAGCTCCCGTCCATCCCGCAGTACCCGGGCAGCCGGTGCAGAAAGTTTTTTCAGGCTTTCCAACGATTTTCTGGCCTTTTCATGCTGGATCGTTCCCAAAACCGCATTCATCGTGATGACCGCAAAGATGACCACCGCACTTTCCCCACTTCCGGAAAGAATGGAAATGGCTGCCGCCGCGATCAGAATCAGCACCAGAAGATCCTGAAACTGCTCCAGAAAGACCTGCCAGGTCTTCTTTCCCGGATACTCCTGCAGTGCATTCTCACCATATTGTGTATACCGCGCTTCTGCCTGCCGCGTCGAAAGCCCGGACCGGCTGCTCTCCAGCCCGCGCAAGGCTTCCTCCGCTGTCATCCGATACCATGTTTTCATTTCGCCACCGCGCTCCCGGAGATTTTCAGGTTTCCGCGCGCTCATACAAAATCTGCCGGGAACCGTTCTTATCTATGAGTATGTATCGGCCGGGCTGTTCAGTACCTTTTATTTTCTCCGGTCATTCGCTTTCCGCAGCTTCCGGCCGATCCACAACAGCGCCAGAACAAAAAGTCCTCCCACAAAGAAAACAACTCCGATTCCCACCGCGACCAGAAAAATCCTGGTTACCTTTTCCAGATATTCCTGCAATCTGGATTTTCCGTGGAGCGGCTGCTCTTTTGGCTCTTCACCCTCTGCTTCTGGCATCTTTTCCAGCGTTTCTGTGACCGCCCCTATCGTCTCCGGCACAGTTTCTTCCTGCCCTTCCTCGTTCAGTTCCCCGTCTGCGCCGCCCCGCTTCAGCTCCTGCCACCGCTCCGTTTCTACAAAGCCCTCATACTGCACCCGCCAATCCCGAAGCAGCCGGTTTCCGTACGCCATGGCATCCCGGCACACAATACCGTCTTCCTTCTCATATGGTGTGCCGGTCCAGACAATCTCCTTTACCTCGTATTCTTCTGCAGAAAGCCCCATGCTCTGAAGCAGCTCTGTTCCATACTGCTCTGCCAGCTCTGTCAGCTGCTCCGGCTCTTCCAGATCTGTTTTCTTTACCGTTATCTCCCCAAGCTGATATGCTCCGGCTCCGTACTCATAAAATGTTATCGGAAAGGAAAAATCATCCTGCCAGTAAGCCGCTTCTTCTACCCGGCCCACCGCCTGACATGGAACCATTTCCCCGTCATGGCCTGCCAGGACAGAAACCATAATCTCCTCCGGAAGCGCTGCCTCATCCTCGACCGCTTCGTATGTTACTTCCCGGTGCACGGTTTCCGCGCGCACCTCCAGACAGCCAACCACACCCATCTGCACCAGAACCAGTGCCGCCCAGAGTGCCGTCTGGATCCCTTTTACTGCATCCTCAGTCACTTTATCCCTCCATAATCCAATTTTCCTGTTGCCCTAACCAGTCAGTTTTCATTTCTGGAATTCCCTGCCGCGAACGGGCCGGGTTGTCTGCACATACCGGAACCGGCGAACTGTGCTGAATGATTCTTACCCTTTATTCTACTTTGGGCCGGAACACACGTCAAGCGCATTCCAGCCCATTTCTTTTTTCTCTGCCGCATGATTCGACAGACCTACGTTTTCTTACTGCTGACACCATCCATATACGAAGCAGCAGCGCGATGATGCTCATCTGGTTTCATATACCAGCTGATACAGCCGCTCCAGCTCCTGAAATGCTGCCAGATCCCTTAAATCCTGCAGACCATCCAGAATTCCGGCCAGATACCAGCGATGGCTTTCCCGGTTCTTTTCATTGAACCGCTGCCAGATCTCATCCCCGATCACCATGTAATCCCGGGCCGTGCTGCGCATATTGCTGAGCTTGTCTCCCAGCGTCAGCAGCTTCACCTCGCGGGAAGCCTGCTTTAAATGCTCGATCGTACTGGCCTTTCGTTCCCTCCAGGTCCGCTCCTTGTCCTCACTTTCCTCCTGCACCAGGGACAGGATCCGGCCGCCAAAGGTCTGCTCCAGCTCCTCCGGCGTCACACTGGTATCCTCCAGCACATCATGAAGATATGCCGCCGCAATGACCTCCGGGTCGTCTGTCATCTGCGCCACAATGAGCGCTACCTCCATAGGATGATAGATGTAAGGGATCCTGCTTCCCTTCCGCATCATGCCCTCATGAGCTTTTGCCGCAAAAACCGCTGCTTTCTGAATCATTTGTTTATCCCCATTCATACACTGCTTTCCTCTTCTGCACAAAATACTTACTCTGATTGTAACACACTCCCCGACTCCCCGAAAGGGGCAAACTCATATTTCACTCATGGAATCGTAAGAAAAGTTATCTTGTAAATCCGCCGTTTTTCTGCTATGCTAATGAACAGATTGTAACTGTCCAGGCGACAGATCATCGGGCATTTTGCCTTGCGATAAAAGGAGTTTTTTTATGGAACAGAATCAGCAGTCCACATCCCGCCGTGACCATCGGTACCGCAGGAAAAAACAGAGTGAATGGCCTCACATCCTGTTATTTTATGTGCTTCCCTTCCTTGTATTCAACAGCATTTTATTTTTCTGTCTCACCACAAAGCCCAAGCTCAGTGTTGTGGTAGAGGACACCAACGACTACCTTTCCACCAACGTTGTCCTGACCGTAAAGTCGTTCTTTCCGACTAAATCCGTCAGCATGACCCTAGACGGAGAACCGCTGGAGCTGGAAAAAGGCAGACACCGTACATACACCGCCACCGTTTACAAGAACGGTTCTGTCGAAACCTCCGTTGTCAACTTAAACGGCATGCCGGCTACCGTATTTGAACATGTCAATGTATTAGATGATAATCCGCCTGAATTTTCCAGCACGGACATTCAGGACGGCGTAGTTACCCTCACGGTAGCAGACAGCCAGTCCGGCATCAACTTTGATTCCATCTACGCACTGAATTCTGCAGGTGAGCGTGTGGAGCCGCTGAGCGTTGACCGTGCCGGCAACACCCTTTCCTTTGAAATGGACCCGGCAGGACTCCATGTCTTCGCCCGCGACAAAGCAGACAATGAAGTACAGGGCACCTTCACCTCCCACAAGGAGGGCAATGTAGAAACTCTGGAGGGCGGCGCAGTCGATCCGGAGTCTGCCGAGAGTGGTGAACAGCTCCCGGATGCAGAATCCGATGCGACATCCGGAACCACAGAGGTTTCCCTTCAGCAGTAACACACAAATCTGAAACAATATTACAAAACGCACAGCCTTCGGAAGCCAGTTCCGGGTCTGTGCGTTTTTCTGTCATGCTTTCTGCAATTTTTCCGGTTCTTCCGGCTGGCCGGATTTCTCTTTTTTCACCCGTCCATAGATTTTCGCCATCTCCCGGCACTTTGCCAGAAGCTCCGGCGTCAGATCGTTCTTTTTCATGCGCCAGCGCCAGTTTTTCCCCAGCGTAGACGGCTCATTGGTGCGGGCCCAGTCCCCAAGTCCCAGATAATCCTGAACCGGGATCACCGCCAGCTTTGCCACACTTGCCAGTGCGAGGCGGATATAATCCCAGTGGACCTCGCCCTCCGGCGTATATGGATTGCCCAGATACCGGATCGCAAATGCCTTGGCATCCGGCTCTAAGCTGCGGTACCAGCCCTGCAGCGTCATATTGTCATGAGTTCCTGTATACACCACACAGTTTTTCAGATACCGGTGCGGCAGATAGCTGCTCTCACCACTGGCATCAAACGCAAACTCCAGCACCTTCATACCCGGAAATCCGGTCTTTTTCACCAGCTTCAGCACCGAAGGCGTCAGAAAGCCCAGATCCTCCGCAATGATCGGAAGCCTGCCAAAGCGTTTCTTCATCGCCTTAAACAGCTCATAGCCAGGGCCCTTTTCCCAGTGGCCAAATTCAGCGGTCCTGTCCTTTGCCGGGATCGAATAATAGGCATCAAATCCACGGAAATGATCTACGCGCACAACATCATACAGACGGAAGCTGTACTCCATGCGGGACAGCCACCATGCGTAATCCGTTGCCTTATGATGCTCCCACCGGTAAAGCGGATTTCCCCACAGCTGGCCGGTCGCGGAAAAGGCATCCGGCGGACATCCGGCAACTGCCTCCGGCTGTCCGGCTTCATCAAACTGGAACAGCTCCGGATGAGCCCAGCTGTCTGCACTGTCCATGGCGACATAGATCGGGATATCACCGATGATCCTTATGCCGCGCCCGTTTGCATAATGCTTGAGCTTTGCCCACTGCTCCTGAAACTCATACTGCAAAAATTCATAGAACAGGATTTCCTCCCGGCAGGATTCCCGGTAAGCCTTCACCGCCTCCGGCCTTCTGGTACGGATATCCTCATCCCATAACAGAAAGCTTTTTCCGTCAAAATGATTCTTTACTGCCATAAAAAAGCAGTATTCTCTGGTATCTGCCGTAAGTGCGTCCGCAAAAAACTCCATCAGCTTTTTATCACTGCGGCCCTTTTTCTTCTGCTGCTCTCTCCAGCGCCCAAAGGCCCTTTTCAGCAATGGGAAGCGGTGAAAATACTGCTTCTCATAATCAATATCCTGCGGATCCGTTCCAAGATCTGCAGCGTCACACTCCGCCTTTGTCAAAAGTCCCCGCGCGATCAGCTCCTCCAGATCGATAAAATACGGATTCCCGGCAAATGCGCTAAAGGACTGATAGGGCGAATCCCCATATCCGGTCGGCCCTAGCGGCAGGATCTGCCAGTAACGCTGTCCCGCCTCTGCCAGCTGGTCTACAAACGCATATGCCTCCTTTGAAAATGCTCCGATTCCATACTCCGACGGCAGACTCGCCACCGGAAGCAGCATGCCACATGCCCGTTTCATACTCCGTTCCTCCTTATACCTGACGCACCCGCGTCGAAAATCCCTTAAACCTCCACACAAACACGATCAGACGGAAGATCCAGTCTGCAAACATGGCGTACCAGATACCCAGAACGCCCATGTGAAGTCCCATTACAAATACATAGCTCAGTCCGATGCGGAATGTCCACATGGAAAACACCGAAACCAGCATGGTAAACCTGGCATCCAGCCCGGCACGCAGTGTATTTGGCAGCGCAAAAGCCAGCGGCCAGAGCACCATGCCAAAGGAATGGGCCAGCAAAAGCTTCTGCGCCAGATCCGATGCCTCCGGGGAAAGGTTATAGATTCCTACCACCTGACTCCGGAAAAATGCCATGCATGTGCAGATCACAAGCAGCAGTCCGTAGTTTACCGCAATGACTTTTTTCGTGTAAGCCTTCGCCTGCTCCGGCTCTCCGGCACCCACACACTGGCCTACAATGGTGATCAGGCCCAGCCCAAGCGCCACCCCCGGCAGATACTGGAATGTCACCAGATTTGTTGCTACCGCATAGCCTGCGATGGATGCCGTACCCAGCGTGGAAACCAGACTCTGCAGCGCAATTTTTCCAAACTGGAACATGCCATTTTCCAGTCCGCTCGGAATTCCCACGGATAGGATCTTTTTGATCATATCCGGCTGAGGGATCAGCTGAGATAACCGGTTTACCCGGATACTGTTTTTCGGGCTGCGCACCAGAAGCACCATAACCACTGCCGCAAACATACGGGAGAGCAGGGTAGGAATTGCAACGCCCTCTACGCCCATCCGAAGACCAAATACACAAAGGGCATTGCCTGCCACATTGATGGCATTCATAGCCAGGGAAACCTTCATGGAAACCTTGGAATTTCCCATGGAACGAAACAAAGCCGCGCCGGAATTATAAAGTGCCAGAAACGGATATGACATGGCAGTGAACCAAAAATACGTTGCCGCATTGTCCATAACCTCTGCCTCGACTGAGCCAAAAATCAGCCGCAGCAGATGACGATTTCCGATAAATGCCGCCGATGCGATTAAAAGAGAAAGAACCGCCGTGATCAGGACCAGCTGTCCCGCTGCACGGCACGCCTGGTCCTGCCGCTTCTTTCCTATATATTGAGCACAGACCACTGCACCTCCGGTAGCCATGGCTGATAATACCTGAATGACCAGCACGCTGATGGAATCCACCAGCGCCACGCCGGACACTGCCGTCTCTCCGACAGCCGCCACCATCACAACATCCGCCATGCCTACCAGCACCGCCAGCAGCTGCTCGACCAGAAGTGGTCCGAAAAGCCGGACCATATCCTTTCGTGAAAACATACCCATTTTCTTATCCTCTGTTTCTACCGCATCATACGGGAATTTCAGTTTCATAACAAATTTATGATACCTATTTTGCCTTAAATTTACAAGTATTACTTTTCAGAGAATCGATTCTGGGCTATACTAAAAAATGTTGCCGGCCAATCCAAAGCCGGCAACGATATCCCGTCTGACAAAAAATATTTGAAATTAAGAAAGTGAGACACTATGATCAATCCAATGAAGCTTATGAAAATAAAA
>ERZ773162.1039-NODE-1039-length-25084-cov-4.165888_pt1 | contig 25084 bp, 21 predicted proteins | sample MGYA00511113_ERZ773162 | MGnify/ENA primary metagenome ERZ773162 (study PRJEB29015, sample SAMEA2737807) | human gut metagenome | biome: human gut; feature: human-associated habitat; material: faeces | place: China | collected 2012 ... | reverse complement strand
AGGGAGTGACTGTTCTGAGACAGATGAGCCGGAACGTTTTTATCATGGGTTTATACTGGGACTTATTGTAGAACAGTGGGAGAACTACAGGATACGTTCAAATCGGGAAAGTGGATTTGGCCGTTATGATGTGATGATGATTCCGCGGATGGAATGTGGTCAGAACAGACCGGCAATCATTCTGGAATTTAAGGTATATAACAGCAGACGGGAGACAAGTCTGGAAGATACGGTTCAGGCAGCCCTGACTCAGATCAAAGAGAAAAATTATGATGCGGAGCTTCTGGCAAGGGGAATTGGGAAGGAGAATATCAGACACTATGGTTTTGCATTTGAAGGAAAACAGGTGCTGATTGGCTAACCTGAATTTCATGTAAAATCCTTGAAAAATCAATAATATTTTATTGACATTTTTATCATTATCGGATACGATTCTAGGTAGCGATAACTGGCACAGGAACGAAAAGGCAGAGACGTCAAGAAACGAAAAGTCATCTTGATATCTCTGCTTTTATTGTGTGCAAATATCACTGTAAATAACAAATGAAAGGATTTGGGTGCCACATGATGTCAGTTGAAAACATTATTGAACTGAAAGGGATCAAGAAGCGCTTTGAGGATAATTTTGAAGCGGTAAAGGACTTTAATCTCCAGGTGAAAAAGGGAGAGTTTGTGACATTTCTGGGTCCTTCCGGATGCGGAAAGACCACAACATTGCGAATGATCGCCGGATTTGATATTCCGACAGAGGGACAGATACTTTTGAATGGAAAAGAGATCAGTCAGCTGCCGCCTAATAAGCGGCCGATCAATACGGTATTTCAGCGATATGCGTTATTTCCACATCTGAATATATTTGACAATATTGCGTTTGGACTGAAGCTGAAAACAAAGACTGTTACTTATCAGAATGCAGCAGGGGAGACTCTGACCCGTCAGGAGAAGCTGACCAAGGAAGAGATTCGCGAGAAGGTAAGTCATGCACTCCAGATCGTTGATCTGGAAGGCTTTGAGAAGAGGAGCATTGCAACTCTGTCCGGCGGTCAGCAGCAGCGTATTGCCATTGCCCGTGCCATTGTCAATGAGCCGGAGATCCTTCTGCTTGACGAGCCGCTGGGAGCTTTGGATCTGAAGATGAGAAAAGAGATGCAGCTGGAATTGAAGGCTATGCATAAGGAACTGGGAATCACCTTTATCTATGTAACACATGATCAGGAAGAGGCTCTGACCATGTCAGACAAGGTGGTCGTTATGTCTGACGGAAAGATCCAGCAGATCGGTACACCGGAAGAGATCTACAACGAGCCCAATACTGTATTCGTGGCAGACTTTATCGGCGAGAGCAATATTTATACCGGCCATATGAGCGGTATCAGAAAAGTTAATTTCTGTGGTGCCGAGTTTGAGTGTCTGGATGATCTGCCGACAGGAGCTAAGGTTGATGTGATCGTCCGGCCGGAGGACGTGATCATGACGGAACCGGAAAAAGGAACAATCACCGGCGTGGTGCAGTCTGTGATCTTTAAGGGTATGCATTATGAGATCATTGTAGAATCCGGAGACAATGAAGTGGTGATCCAGGGAACCAGAGGAGCGAAAGTTGGAGAAACCATCGGAATGTGTCTGGAACCGGATGGTATCCATGTAATTCTGGCAGATACGAACCAGAATATTTATGAAGGCGAACTGACCAAGAATTATATGGTAGAATTTGCAGGCGGCGAGTACGACTGCGATGTGACCAGACTGTATCCGGGATCTTCCATTAATGCAGAAGGTGTTCTGATGGATGCATCCGGAGATGAGATCCAGACAGCTGGTGTGAAGGTAAAAGTGAAGGTTCCGGTTGAGTCTATCACAATGAGTGATGATACAGAGAATGGAGAGGGCATCTGCGGAAATATTATTTCTCTTATTTATAAAGGTGACCATTACCATTACATTGTCAGAACGAAGGATGAGTTTGATTTCCATCTTCATGATGAGTATCTGTGGAATGAAAATGACTATGTCAGACTGCTGATTCCGAAAGACAGCATTGAACTTTCTCTGGCAGATGAAAACTGAAAGGAGTGTGACTGATGCGTTTTTCAAGAAAACAGCTTGGTATCCCCTATGCAGTGTTCCTGGTATGTTTTGTCATCGCACCGCTTCTGGTGGTACTTTATTATGCATTTACCAATGGGCAGGGACAGTTTACGGTTCAGAACTTTGTAAACTTTTTCACCAGTGAAAATACCATTGGTACATTGGCATACAGTCTTGTGACGGCGATGACTGTGACTGCCTGCTGTACACTGGTGGCCTATCCGGTAGCTTACATTCTGGCACGCAGCGATATTAAGAAAAAGAATGTACTGCTGGTACTTTTTATCGCACCCATGTGGATCAATTTTACCCTTCGTGTGGTCGCATTAAAAGAAGTGCTGACCATGGTGGAAGGAAACCTGGCATATCATCCGTTTTTGAATACGGTGCTTGGTATGACCTATGATTTCCTGCCGTTTATGATCCTTCCGCTGTACACCACATTAGAGAAGCTGGATAAAAGCTATCTGGAGGCGGCTGCGGATCTGGGAGCCAGTCCGGTGATTACATTTATAAAGGTAACGTTACCTCTTAGTATGCCGGGACTGATCAGTGGTGTCACCATGGTATTCCTGCCGTCCATGACCAACTATGTCATTCTGGATATGCTGTACAACAGCACCTATATTATGGGAAGTCTGATTGGAAGCTATTTCCATGCATACGACTGGAATAGCGGTTCTATGATCTCCATTGTGCTTCTGGCCATCATTTTCCTGGTGACATGGGCAACCAATGGATTCAGTGAAGAAGAGACGACACGGGGGGCATTCTTATGATGAAAAAAATTGTACGTTCCTCCTGGCTGGCACTGGTGCTGTTATTTATGTATCTGCCGGTTGTTATCCTGGCAGTATACAGCTTTACCGATACAGCAACCATCGGAACCAGTGGGCATTTTTCGCTGCAGAATTATAAAACATTGTTTACGACCAGCGAACTGCTGAGCATGATCGGCGGAACGTTTGCGCTGGCATTTGGCTCTGCGCTGATCGCAACGATCTTGGGAACTATCGGAGCCATCGGAGCATTTTACAGTAAAAAAGGTTCTCGCAGATTTATGGATTTTGCCAATCAGATCCCGGTTGTCAATGCGGAAGTAGTGACCGGATTCTCTATCTGTGTATTGCTGATCGTGGTACTGGGACTGAGCAAGGATTCCTTCTTTCCGTTGATCGTGGGTCATGTGGTACTGGAAGCGCCCTTTGTATATCTGTCTGTGCTTCCGAAGCTGAAGCAGATGGATAACAGCATCTATGAGGCGGCTCTGGATCTGGGCGCAAGCGCCGGCCTGGCTCTTCGCAAAGTAGTGATCCCGCAGCTGATCCCGGGGATCGTGTCCGGATTTATGTTGTCCGTGACCCTGTCACTGGATGATTATTTTATTACGACTTACACCAAGCCATCTACCTTCGATACGATCAGTACCTACGTGGTAAATGCCACCAAGGGTTCGCACACAGAGATCAAGACTGCACTGTGGGCATTGTCAACACTGATTTTTGTAGTGATTGTAGCGGGCGTGCTTGCATGGAATCTTCTGGCTGACAGAAAGGCAGGTGCGGAAAATGAGAGATAGACGTTATAAGAAGCTGACTGTCCGCGCGTTTGCAGTGGGGACGGGGCTTTCCGTAATCGTTGGAACGTTTGCAGCTCCGCTGACTACAATGGCAGCTGCAAAAGATATGGAAAAGCCTGTTGTTCTCCGGGTATGCAACTGGGAGGAATACATTGATGAAGGCGGCTGGGAGGATGATGAACTGATCGATCTCCCAAGCGAAGATATCTTCGGAGAAAATTCACTGGTATCCGATTTTGAAGAGTGGTATTACGAGACCTATGGAGTTCCTGTGAAAGTAGAGTATTCCACCTTCGGAACCAATGAGGAGCTGTACAGCCAGTTAAATCTTGGAAATGAGTATGATCTGGTGTGCCCGTCGGACTACATGATCATGAAGCTTATGAAAGAAAATAAGCTGGAGCCCTTATCCGATGAGTTTTTTGATGACTCCAATGAAAATAATTACTATGTAAAGGGTGTGTCTCCTTATATTGACAGTGTGTTTCATGAAAATGAGATTGACGGAGAGCCGTGGTCTGATTATGCGGCTGGTTATATGTGGGGAATCACCGGTATGGTGTACAACCCGGAGGAGGTGACGGAAGAGGAGGCTTCTACCTGGAGCATTCTGGAAAATGAGAAATTCTACCGTCAGGTAACCATCAAGGATAATGTGCGAGATGCTTACTTCCCAACGCTGGCAATTCTCAATAAAGATCTGCTGAACAGTACCGGACTCAGAAACAGAAGTGATTATCACGAACAGTTGTCCGCGATTATGAATGACACACGTAAGGAGACCATTGATGAGTCAGAACAGAAGCTGAAAGAAATTCGTCAGAATGTGTATTCCTTCGAGACTGACAGTGGAAAAGCAGATATGATCACCGGGAAAGTAGTTGCCAACCTGCAGTGGTCAGGAGATGGCGTGTATACCATGGATCAGGCAGAGGATGACGATTTTTATCTGGACTGGGCCGTGCCGGAGGAGTGTACCAACCTGTGGTTTGATGGCTGGGTGATGCTGAAGAACGGCATCGGGGAAGACGCTGCCAAGAAACAGGCGGCGGAGGCATTTATCAACTTCCTGTCCCGCCCGGACAGCGCAGTCAGAAATATGTATTACATCGGCTATACATCGGCTATTGCAGGCGGAGACAGTCCGCTGATCTTTGAATATGCGGACTGGACTTATGGTGCAGAGGATGATGAGGAAGATACCATTGAATATCCGCTGGGTTATTTCTTTGTTGGGGATAACGAGAATGAAGATTATGTAATCACCGCTCCAGCGGAGCAGGCTCATCGCCAGCTGTCTGCTCAGTATCCGTCCCAGGAAGAGATCGACCGAAGCGCAGTTATGCTGTATTTTGATGATGAAGGAAATGCCAACATCAATCAGATGTGGATCAATATCCGCTGCTTTAACATCAGCATGCTTTCATCCATGCAGTGGCTGCTCATTGGAATTGTTGTGGCTGTTGTGGTGATTTTATTCTTACTGTGGAGATTTCAGGATGATCTGTTCCGAAAGAGCCATCCTCCGAAGGGATATACAAAGGAGCGTTAAGAGATGATAGATCCAAAACAGGGATTTTGTCCGGAATGTGGAGCAAAACTGGTAGAAAAACCGCTGGAAGGAGAAGGAATCATTCCGTTCTGTCCTGTCTGCAATGATTATCGGTTTCCGAAGTTTAATGTGGCGGTCAGTATGATCGTGATCAATGAGCAGACGGATGAGATTCTGCTGATCCAGCAATATGGAAGACCATTTTATATTCTGGTTGCCGGCTATCTGAATCGTGGTGAGCAGGAGGAGCAGGCTGTCGTCCGTGAGATCAAGGAAGAGACAGGTATGACCGCCTATAAGATTCATTTCAACCGGACCAGGTTCTATGAACCTTCCAATACGCTCATGTGCAATTTTACCGCTTACGTGAAAGATGCCAGTGAACTGAATCCTAACAGTGAGATTGATTCTTATCATTGGTTTTCCAGAGAAGAGGCCAGAAAAAATATCCGGCCCAACAGTCTGGCAGCTGAGTTTTTACTCGCATTTCTTGATGAGGATAAATAAACATTGAAACAAGGGGCTATCGGGAAATAGATAGTTCTAAGCAGGGGCAGGTGTGATCCATGCGGATCTCACCTGCCCCTGAAATTTATCCATTAAAAAGAAAAAAGATGGCTGACAAAGCATAAGAAAATCGCGAACAATACCATCATTGAGATCGAAAAATATGAAGGAAAAAAGGAGGAGACAGTCCGGTAAAAATCCAGGGTCTTAAAAAAGCCTGAATTTCTAAGGGACTGTCTCCTTCTTACCTATCAGGGGCATAAATCGTTATTTTCCGATAGCCCCTTTGCCACATGTTCTTTCCGATCCAGATAAAAAATAATCTGACAGGTAATGATCAGATAGAAGCGAAGCTCTGAATCCAAATTCTTCAAATGGATGCCGTAGGTAGCTTCCAGCCTTTCCAGCCGATAGATCAGTGTATTGCGATGGATATTCAGTTCCTTTGCAGCAGTAGCAATGCTTTCGCCACAGTTCATAAAGGCATAAATTGTCTGAATCATACGGATCCCGTTTGCTTTGTCCTGTGTATACAGATTCAGGATACCAGGATGACAAAAAGACCGTATATCTCCCAAAGAATACAATGACTCTATAATCACATTTTTATAATCATCCAGGAAATAATAAATGCCGCTTTCATCTTTACCCTGAAGTGCAAGAACCCCCTGTGTATAAGCATAGCGGATATCTGTCAGGTTGTTCACGATTGTACTGCAGCCAGCGATCATGCCCTGCCCGGCCAAATAAGAAGTCAGATTGGTGGAATAGGACGGGATCAGCTTTCGCGTAGGATTGCGAATCACCAGAACCACTGTATGGTTGATATAAGTACCTAAGCTGTCTGGAAAAAGGAGTCCTAATCGGAACAGTACCGGCTCCCGTTCATCTCGGTTAAATTCCCGTTCATCTGGAAAACGAATACACAGCAGCTGATAACGATCCTCCTGTTTCCAGTGCAGCTGCCTCAGATATTGGTCATGAAGCACCGGATCCACAGTCTTTCCCTGAAGGATTGCGTCAATATAGTAGGTGCGCTCCGATGAAAAATGAGGTATTTTTCCACCGACGGCAAAAGACATGCTGAGAATATCGGCGATGATTTTGGCAAGCTGAACCTCGGATCGTGTAAAAGGCTTATTGATATCCGTCATGCCGAGTCCGGCAAACAAAATTCCATCGTACAGAAGAGGAGCGGAAATGTGGTTTTCATTGTTAGGAAATGGGGACTGAAAGGTCAACAGCTGCCCCTGCTCATGCTTTTCCCTGATTTCTTTACGGAATTTCGCAGGATATGCCTCGTATCGGGAGAAACCATTTTCCAGAACAGATTGCCATATACTTCCTTCTATGGAACCATGAAATTCTCCAGCATACATCAATGTCCGTGAACTGGTGTCGATGATGGCAACTGGGTTATCCAGCATTTTCACAGCCAGATTCAGTACTTCCTGCGGATGATGTCCGTCCAACGCAGTAGATAGAACTTCATTATACCAGTTGTTGTAGCGGATAAACACTTGCTGTACCTCAACGAGAAGATATAAAGCATCGGTCTCATCCTTTACATAAAGGCCGCAGGCTGCATCCGGACCCGGTTCTCCGGTGGTGATGTAGATCAAGTTTGAATCCGGCTCTCTGAAACGGTCAATCTGTACTCCAGAAAAACGAGTGTCCTCATCTACAGGAGCAATTCCAGTATAAGAAATGCTGTATGTTTCATCAATGATCATGTCATAACTCAGCAGCATGTCCAAACCTCCTTTTGGCAGTTCTGGTATAATTCATCCTTGTCTGAGACTACCTGATATATTTGGTTAAAAATGTAGAAAATATATCGAAATAATCGGCGCAAATAACCATTTTAAACAAAGAATGAAAGCTTATAATGAATTATACAAGTAAACCGAGCAAAAAACAAGGCTGTAAAGAAAGGAGAGCAACTATGGAAAACAAAAGATGGGAAGGTCCACGCAGGGGGTTCCTTCCGGTATATTCTGACTCAACACACTGGTTCGACTGCGCAAGCTTTTTATGCTATTGGGAGGGTGATCCGTTCTACGAGACGGATAAATCCTGGTTTGAAAGTACCTACATCCATTCTGGAATCAGCGGATATGAACAGACTATTTCCGGACCGGATGCAGCAAAACTTCTGAGCGAGTTGGTCATGAACGATGTATATAAGTGGAGGAGCGGAACTTGTAAACATCTTGTATTTCTCAATGAGGAAGGGCTGATTGATGATCATGTGCTCTATATGAAGGATTCCGATGATCAGTACCGTACAACTGCTGGAGTATTCTTTTATCCGCAGGTAAATGCAGCCAGCGGGAAATATGATGTGAATATCACCCAGAAAAAAACTTTCGTATTTCAGTTCAGCGGACCAAGATCATTGACGGTCATTGAAAAGGTCACACAGACAGACCTTCATGATCTGAAGTTCCTGGAGTTTCGTCCGGTTCAGATTCCCGGCTTTGACGGGAGCTTCGAGGTGTGCCGGATTGGTATGAGCGGCACGCTGGCCTATGAAATCCGGGGTGAAGAAGCCTGGGGAGCGGATGTCTATAATGCATGCCTGGTTGCGGGCGCAGAATATGGAATCAAACGGCTTGGCTGGAGAGATTATACGGTCAATCATACCTTTGGCGGATTCCCGCAGCAGACAGTACATTGGGAAATGGCACTTTTTGAGGATCCGGAATTTATGAAGGTAGCCAGAACAGCGATGCATTGCACTGGCAGTGTTGATCCAGCGAATCGCCGTGCTCGTCATCGTACTCCAGTAGAAGTAAACTGGGAATGGATGGCCAAATTTAATCATGATTTCAAAGGACGGGCGGCTCTTGAAAAGGAAATGCAGAATCCGACCAGAAAGCTAGTGACTCTTGAGTTTAATCAGGAGGATATCATCGACGTTTATGCTTCTCAGTTTACGGATCATCCGTATAAATTTATGGATATGCCCTGTGCAGAACCTCAGCAGTGCGGCGGACATCAGGATGTTGTACTGAAAGATGGCGTTGAAATCGGCTGGTCAAGCGTTCCTACTTATTCCAGTCATTATCATGTGATGATTTCCCATTGCACTATGGATATTCATGGTGCTGAGATTGGTGACGAGGTCATTGTAAAGTGGGGTGATTTCGGCGGCGTTCAGAAGGATTTGCGCGCAATCGTACGGCCGTCCTCGTATGTTCGTTATAAGAATGATGTACAGGATAATCGCAATTATGATTTAAGCACTGTGCCGAACGGCAACAGATAGGGGGAATCTAGATGAGTACAGCCAAAAAATCAGTAGCAGGTGCCGGGCTAGTGCTGATGGCATTGTGCCTGAATAATGCGGCTCCCAATTATCTGCAGTATCAGATATCACCGATTGCCATGCAGGTTATGGAAACCTATAAAATAAGCATGGAGCAATATTCCTCCCTGTTTACATCACCGATGATCCCAGCAATCCTGTTTTCGTTGATTGTAGGTCTGCTTTTCGATAAGCTTGGTCCGGTGAAGGTAATGCGGTTCGGTGTACTGATTGCAGCAATCGGCGGCTTTGTACGACTCTACACAGGCGGAGGGTATACGGCGTTATTTGTTGGGACTCTGATGACAGGTTTTTCGGCGGCCTTTATTAACGCCGGACAGGCAAAAATCGTTGCCGGATTCTATCCGCTGGAGCAGATACAGAGTAAGATTGGATTAATCAATGCGTCCAGTACGGCAGCCATGATTATCACAATGGCAACGACAGCTTATTTCAGTTCCGTAAGCACAGCATTTCTGGTTGCTGCCGTATTTATGGCAGCGGCAGCAATCAGCTGGTTCCTTTTCGGAAAAAATCCCGAGACAAATGAGGCGCATGCGGAACCTGTTCAAAAATCCTTTGGAGAGCTGATGAAAGCCTCTGCCAGTTCCCGCCAGGTCTGGTTAATGGCATTTTCACTCTTTTGCGTGCTTGCAGGTCAGGTGGTCATGTCCTCATGGGCACCCACAGCCCTACAGTCTGTAGGCATGACTGCTACAACCGCAGGATATATGGGCTCGCTGTATACAGTAGGTAACTTTATTAGTTGTTTCCTGGGGCCGATATTGGCAGGGAAACTCCGCAGTATCCGGAAAGTCATTCTGATCTTCGGTATTGTTGCTGTGGTCGGTTTGATTTTCTCCTGGAAGATTTCCAATCCGATTCTCTGCGGAGTCATGATGATCCTGACCGGAATCGCGATTGGCGGAAATATACCGCTGGCAATGGGTGATATCATTAACTTCAAGGGCATTGGTCCGGAGTATGTGGGCACTGCCAGCGGTCTTGTTGCTACGATTCAGCTGATCGGAGCAGTTGTGCTTCCCTCGTATGTACTTATTCCCATCGCGAGTGGCAATTTTAATACTTTGTTTATACTGGCAGCTGCCTGCATGGCAATTTCCGCAGTCCTTGGGTACCTGGCGCATTCCAACTGATTGGACATACAATTATATAAAACATCAAAAAAGGAGGTTTTATAATGGCTTTTAATTACAACACTGAGCTGAAGGATGCGTCTCTACTCATCAATTTCGGAGGTACATTTCTGCAGGCATTTGAATTTGAAGGTGCTAAAAAGGATATTTCCGGATACCGTACTTCCGCATGGATCAACACCTGTCTGACGACATCTCCGGTGTATGATGTTATTGGTCCGGATGCAGTGAAATTTCTGAATTCCATCTGTGTCAATGATTTTACAAAGCTGACAACAAAAGGAATGCGCCACGCTATTCTCTGCAATGACAAGGGACAGATTCTGACGGACGGTGTCTGCATCAGGATTGCCGAAGACCGCTACCGTACTTATTGGCTTACACCGGTCATCAACTATTACATGTCTGTCACGGATCTAGATGTTCACGGTGAGGACATGACAGGCAGGGAATATTTTATCCAGGTAGATGGTGAAAAGTCACTGGAAATTCTGGAAAATGCTTTTAATCAGGATCTTCATGACATTCGCTTTGCCACTCATCGTCAGATTGATGTGGACGGGAAAAAGGTTGAAGTCATCCGTCTGAGTATGTCCGGAAATCTCGGCTATGAGGTACACGGAGATATTGAGGAATTTGATGAAATATATGGAAAAATCTGGGAGGCGGGACAAAAATTCGGTGCAACCAGGCTGGGACTTCACAATTACAGTTTCCACAATCACACGGAGTGCGGATTTCCGAATATCAATCTTCATTACCCTCTTCCGTGGCTGGAGTCCGGAGAGGACATGGCAAAATTCATGCAGCAGAATCCGACCATCTCATTTAACAATCTCTGCAGAGTTCTTCGGGGAAGTGTCGGTGATGATCTTGAGAGCCGCTTCGTTAATCCTTATGAGACCGGCTGTGACAGCGTGATTCGTTTTGATCACGAATTCCCGGGAAGAGATGCTCTTATGAAGATGAAGAATGATTCCAGCAGACGTACCGTTGTTACGCTGGAATGGAATGCTGAGGATGTGGGAGCAGTCTTTTCAACTATGTTCCGTCCCGGTGGGCAGCCGACAGATGATATATCTGGAACCAATGAGATGGAATTCGTGGAAAATGTGAAGAACAATTGTTTCATTTACAAGGCTGACCGGGTGCAGGCTGATGGAAAAGATATCGGTATCAGCAGTGGTCGTGTGGTGAGTTATTACTATAATGCGATGATTTCTCTTGGCTTTATCGAAAAGAAATATGCGGTTGAGGGAATGGAGCTGACACTAATCTGGGGAACCCCGGGGAATCCTCAGATGCCAATCCGCGTGAAAGTTGCGCGTTATCCGTATAACAAGGAATTTGTTAGAAACCAAGATGTGGATGTGGAAAAGATTCCACGTCTGAAATAAGCGGTTCGGAAATGTTTTTATGGAAAAGGGGGCTATCGGGAAATAGATAGTTCTAAGCAGGGGCAGGTGTGATCCATGCGGATCTCACCTGCCCCTGAAATTTATCCATTAAAAAGAAAAAAGATGGCTGACAAAGCATAAGAAAATCGCGAACAATACCATCATTGAGATCGAAAAATATGAAGGAAAAAAGGAGGAGACAGTCCGGTAAAAATCCAGGGTCTTAAAAAAGCCTGAATTTCTAAGGGACTGTCTCCTTCTTACCTATCAGGGGCATAAATCGTTATTTCCCGATAGCCCCTTTTGGGCGGTTCGGGGGGATCAATTCAGCAGTTCTTCAGCAATTCTGATAAATTCTTCTTCCACTTCCCCATGTGGACGTTCGTTGAAATCCGGCGTGGATCTGAGTGGAACAGGAATTCTTTCTGCTTCTCCGGAAAACATTTCTTTTAACTCGGAATCCAGGATTTCGTCATCGATCTGCTTCCATTTTTTATGTTCTTCCGGTGTCAGTTCAAGCTGAAAATGCTGCCAGATCACAGACATGATCTGATCTTCGATCTCCAGATAATTGGTAAGATACGGCTTTACCGGGCGGATAATATCTGCAATATAAGCCTCGCTGGCATCATGCAAGAGACATGCAAGAATGAGCTTTCGTTCCCAGCCGCGGGCCTTTGCTTCGTTGGCGCAGTTAATGGAATGAAGAGCAACGGTATAGAAGCGGTCAATGTGTCCGCCACCCCGGCACAAAAGGCTTAGTGCGTGGGCAATATCTACCAGATCCACATCTTCAGGCTTCATCTGAAGAGGATCAAATTTCTTCCCGGTATATGTATTCATAATGCTCATAGAAAATCAGCTCCTTTTGAAAAAAGATGATGCCGCAGGGCGATTGCTCTCGGCACCATTCATTATAACAGTATACGATTCTGATGGCAATCATGCGGATCACCGCAGATAGTTTCGAATGCCCGGTTTCCAGAAGTACACAAAGTGCATGACACCGGTTACCAGCAGGGTACAGAACTCTGCCACTGGAATGGCGATCCACGCACCTGTGATCCCTAAGAACTTTGGCAGGATCAGAAGTGACAGAACGATAAATCCTAAGGTCCTGCAAAAAGAGATCACGGCGGAGATGGTTCCGTTGGACAGAGCTGTAAAGAATCCGGAAGATGTAATGCTGATGCCGCTGAACAGGAAATTGATGGCGAACAGACGGAAGCCTGCAGCAGCCAGTTCATAAGTTGCCGGATCATCAGTAAAGATCGTAACAATGGTCGGAGACAGAACAATGGCGATCACCGCCATGAACACCGAAGAGACAGCAACAAATAAGAAAGAGGTATGGTAAATATTGCGAAGCTTCTGTTTGTCTCCGGCACCATACTGGAATCCGACGATCGGACTGATCCCGATGGTAAATCCAAGATAAAATGCATTGAACAGAAACTGTCCATAGAGTAAAATAGTGATGGCAGCAACACCATGTTCACCTACCAGCTGCATCATGATGATGTTGAACAGATAAGTAATGATCGCATTGGCCAGCTGAGAGACCATTTCCGACGAACCATTGTAGCAGGCAGATAATATTTCTTTCATATGAAAAGTAAACTTGCAAAAATGCAGCTCGTCTTTGGAACACAGGAAGAAAAAAAGTCCGAAAAGTGCCGGGATACACTGACCGATTCCGGTGGCAAGGGCAGCACCTGCGATCCCCATCTGACAGGGAACGATCAGTACATAATCAAAAACCACGTTGAAAATACCGGCACCGACCATAAGCCAAAGCCCAAGGCTAGGTTTTCCAGCCGTCACAAAGTAGGACTGAAATAATCCCTGCAGCATGGCAGCCGGTGCAAAGAGCATAGACACACCAAGATAGACCCGGCAGTCTGCCAGCAGAATTTCACTGGAACCAAGAAAACGGGAGATCAGTGTAAGGTTTGGCAGGGACAGCAGCATCAGAAGAAAGCTGAAGCCAAGACACAGGACAGTGAACTGGGTCAGAGCTTTCCTGGCATCTTCGTCTCTGCATTCGCCTAAATATTTGCTGATGATCGCATTGCCACCGGTACCGAGCATGGTGGAGATGGCAATTGCAACATTGATCACAGGAAATACAATGTTAAGAGAGGACAGAGCATTGCTCCCTACAAAACGGGAGATGAACATACCGTCCACAATGGTATACAGGGACATGAATACCATCATGATGATGGAAGGTGCCGCGAATTTTAACAGATCCCAAGGGGAAAAATTGCGGTTGATGGATGTACTCATATGAAAAACTCCTTTATGAAAGTGAGAGGATGAATCAGGGTCATATCCGCAAATTATACCATAGAGATAATGATAGTCAAGGAAAAAGCAGAAAAGGATGAGTAAAATGGATTTAAAGATCAGGATTCGTCCTGCGAAGCCAGAAGATGCAGAGAAATTATTGGCAATCTATGCGCCTTATGTGGAGCAGACAGCCATCACATTTGAGTATGAAGTTCCGACCGTGGAGGAATTCCGTGAACGGATTCATAATACGCTGAAAAAGTATCCTTATTTGGTGGCGGAACAGGGTGGAGAGCCAGTAGGCTATGCTTACGTGGGACCGTTCCATGATCGCCCGGCTTATGACTGGGCGGTGGAGACTTCCATCTATGTAGATCAGAATAAAAAACGCATGGGGATTGGTAAAAAACTTCATGAAGCACTGGAAGAAGAACTGAGAAATCGAGGCTTTTTGAATATGAATGCCTGCATTGCCTATCCGGCGCAGGAGGATGAATACCTGACCCGGAACAGTGTGGAGTTCCATGCCCATCTGGGATACCGTATGGTGGGGCAGTTCCACCAATGCGGCTATAAGTTTCACAGATGGTATGACATGGTCTGGATGGAGAAGCTGATCGGTGAACATACAGCAGATCAGCAGCTGCCGAGATTTTAAGCAGGAGGGAAACAAACATGAAAAATATTAAAATCATATTTTTTGACATAGATGGAACATTGATTGACGTAGATACAAAAAAAGTCACACCGAAGATGCTGGAGACGTTAAGGCGGCTAAAGGAAAAAGGGATTATCATCTGTATTGCTACAGGAAGAGCGCCTATGGCAGTGCCGACTTTTGAAGGGGTTGAGTTTGATGCGATCCTTACATACAATGGATCCTACTGCTTCAACCAGAAGGAGATCATCTACAGCAATCCGCTGGAACAGGATGATGTGCAGAAAATGATTCAGAATGCGGCGACACTGGGGCGCCCGGTATCGGTTGCCACTAAAGATCAGTTGATCTCCAATGGAACTGATGAGGATCTGGATCAGTATTATGCATTTGGCAAGCAGACGGTGATTATTTCAGATGACTTTGATCGTGTATCACAGGGAACTGTTTATCAGCTGCTGATGAGCTGCAGAGAGTCGGATTTTTCAACGATCCTGGATGGTGTTCATGGAGCCAAGATCACTTCCTGGTGGGACAGGGCAGTTGATATTATTCCTGCCACCGGCGGGAAAGGAACGGGTATTGCAAAGGTGTTGAAGTATTATGGATTCGACCGATCTCAGGCACTGGCATTCGGGGATGGAAATAATGACGTTGAGATGTTCCAGGCAGTAAGCACTGGCGTCGCCATGGAAAATGCATCAGAAAAATTGAAAGCAATTGCCACAGACCATTGCGGACATGTGGCGGAAGATGGAATCTATTATTACTGTGTGGAACATGGGTTGATATAAGGTTTGATATAGAATAAGTGCTAGATAATTCAAGTGCGGATTCCTAACCTTTCAGGCTCACATAGTCAGAAAAGAGGCTGTCGCAATCGCGACAGCCTCTTCAACTTCAGACCATATTTATTTTTCAGCCTCTTCAGCTTCCTCTGCATCGGTCTCCGGGATCGGAGCGTTATGCGGAACGGTTACAGTTACAACGACTGCTTCCGGATCGGTAACAAGTACCACATCTTTATCAGCAGCGATTGCAAGATCTTTAACCTTAACAACATCACCGGCTTTGAGTCCGCTTAAGTCAACTTCAACGGTTTCAACCAGAGCTTCCGGCAGTGCTTTATATGCGATCTCTTCCAGCTTCTGTTCAACTACACCGGACTGGACTTTCTCATGGTTTACAAGTACGACCTCTGCAACAGAGTGAACTTTTTCACCTTTGACCAGTGCCTGGAAATCCATCTCGATTGCCTGACCCTTCAGAGTATCAAAGTCGATCTCCTTGATCAGTACATCGTATTGCTGTCCTTCCAGATCCAGCATAATCTGACTGCCTTTCTTTTTCTTCTTCAGAAGACGATCAGCTTCGGCCTTTGTGATCTTAACAGGAATGGAACCTTCGATGTCATGTCCGAAGACATTACCGGTTACATATCCTTCTCTTCTCAGTCTTTTTGCTTTTGTTTCCATGCTTCTCTTTTCAGCTTTTAAAGTATCCATTTATCTATTCCTCCAAAAAACTGATCAGCTTAGCAGGCATATGAAAATGTGTCCGTTAAGTAGGTCTTTTATTTGTTACAACTGCATTATAACACTTAATACAGAAAATACTGCACAAAGATGAGAAAATTATACGGGCAAAATCTGAAAAAATTACAACAGGATAGATCTAGCCCTCAATCGGTTCAAAGTCGGCCACACCATGTTTGCAGAGCGGGCAGATGAAATCTTCCGGAAGTTCATCACCCTCGTAAATATATCCGCACACCTTGCATACGAATCCTTTCTTGCCTTCCGTTTCCGGCTTTGGTTTTACATTGTTCTGATAGTAGTTGTAGGTCATGGTCTCGACTTTGGAGATCACACGGGACTCGGTAATGCTGCAGATGAACATTCCGTGGGTGTCCATGTCAATGTACTGCTCTACTTTCAGAGACATGAAGGAGTTAATGTATTTTGGCAGGAAAGCAAGTCCGTTGTCAGAGTACAGCGGCTGGATGCCGGCACCGGCAAACTTATCAACGGTTCTTCCACTCTGGAATCCAAAGGTCTGGAAGATGTCAAACGGTGCTTCCGTGGACAGGCAGTTCAGGTTCATGATACCGGTCTGCTTGATCACATGGTGGGAGTAGTTTGCCTTGTTGATGGTCACTGCGATCCGGTTCGGAGTGTTGGTTACCTGAGATACGGTGTTTACGATCAGACCGTTGTCACGGCGTCCATCGTTAGAAGTTACCACATAAAGTCCGTAACCAATGTTGAACAGAGCGCTTAAGTCATTTTTGTTGGCAGTCTCACTGTGTTGAGCAATGTAATCCTGACAGAATTCTTCTACCAGTGCGTTCAGCTCTGCGCGGCTTTCATCGCTGAGAGCAGATTTGATATGAACGGTGGTATTTGCCCAGGCGATCTGTTTGCTGCCTTCAAACATATTTTTCATGACTTTTGCAGCCAGCGGAGCCCAGGATCCATTTTCAATCAAGGCAACTTTACGGTTCTGGAAATTGCGCTCAGTCAGGCGATGAATGTAATCGCGCATGAACGGATAAATGTCTGCGTTGTAGGTTGTGGTTGCCAGTACCAGCTTGTTGTAGCGGAAAGCATCTGCGATTGCCAGAGACATGTCGCATCTTGCCAGATCATGAACAACAACTTTCGGGCATCCTTTGGAACGGAACTGGTCAGCCAGTGCTTCCACGGCCTGCTTGGTGTGACCATATACAGAAGTGTAAGCAATCACGATTCCCTCAGATTCCGGCTGGTAGGAGGACCAGGTATTGTACAGGCTTAAGTAATGTCCAAGGTTTTCTGTTAGTACTGGTCCGTGCAGAGGACAGATGGTCTGAATATCCAGAGTTGCTGCTTTTTTCAGCAGATTCTGCACCTGTTTGCCGTATTTTCCAACAATACCGATGAAGTAACGACGGGATTCATCATCCCACGGCTCCTCTACGTCAAGCGCGCCGAATTTTCCAAATCCATCTGCAGAGAACAGTACTTTATCACAGGTATCATAAGTAACGATTACTTCCGGCCAGTGTACCATCGGAGCTTCCACAAACGCCAGAGTATGCTTGCCAAGAGTTAAAGAATCTCCTTCTTTTACAATGATCTGGCGATCCGGGTAATCGGTTCCGAAGAACTGTGCCATCATAGCAAATGCTTTTTTACTGGATACGATGGTAGTATCTCTATATACGTCCATGAAGTTGGCGATATTTGCTGCGTGGTCCGGCTCCATATGCTGGATGATCAGATAATCCGGATGACGGTCACCAAGTACGGATGTGATGTTGTCCAGCCACTCATGGGTAAAATGAGCATCGACGGTATCCATAACAGCGACCTTTTCATCAAGAATCACATAAGAATTATAGGACATGCCATTAGGTACAACATACTGTCCCTCAAACAGATCGACCTGATGGTCATTGACACCTACATATCTGATATCGTTTGTGATTTTCATAAGAATAGCTCCTTTCCGGTTGTGCGTTTTTATTTGTCTGTATTATACCACATAAAAAGAAATCAGATGTAGCATATGTTACAAAAATCAGATCAAATTATCAAAAGAGGATAATAAATCTAAAAATGCACTCATCGTATGGCTTATGTAACGTCCTTTTTTCCAGTAAAAATAAATATTACGCAAGCTGTCTTTTTCATCCAGTCGATAATAAACTACATTCGGATTTGGCGGAACCAGGGAGATCAGCAGATCACCTATAAAGGAAATTCCCATGCCTGAACAGGTGACATTGTATGAAGTCATTTGCTGGTCTAATTCAAACAGGACTCGCGGGTGAAAATGATGTTCCTGACATATGCGGGCAGCTCGCTTTCCTGTGTCATTTTCCTGCTTCATAAAAATAAATGTCTCATTGGAGAAAGCCTGCAAAGAAACTGCAGGGATATTCATCTTTAAAAAGGTTCTGTTCTTTATACTGGAAGTTGGAACCTGATACGCACGTAAGGATTCATTCACGGGAAGAGATTCAGGAACAGCCAGCAACAGATGCTCCTTCTGATAGATATAGCGGTCAAAAATAGAAGGATCAAGTTCACAATTGTCCAATAAAAAATCCATACGTCCACTTTGAAGATATTGAGCCAATGTTGCCGTGTTTTCTTCCAGTAAAAGGGGTTTGACCAAAGGATATTTTCTTGAAAATTCTCCGATCAGTGGTGGAAGCACCCAAGAGGAAAAGAAGCTGCTGCCACCTAAGATCAGCTGTCCGGTTTTCAGATTGCTCCAATCACTTACAAAATCATGAAATCCGTTTTCTACCTGCATAATGTGTTCCACGGCATCAATGTAATGCTGTCCACATTCCGTAAGCCCCAATGGTTTTGTGCTCCGGTCAAAGATTGGATAACCAATTTTTTTCTCGATCCGTTTTACATTGGCACTTAAAGATGGCTGGGAAATAAACAGGTTTGCGGCTGCCTTGGAAAAACTTCGTTCTTTATATACCTCGTAAACATATTCCATTCCTTGAAACATCTTTATCACGCTCCTAAAGTATAGTTTGAAAACTATATATTCTATATAAATATATGTATTTGATTATATAGTAGCACGTAGGTATACTGAATGCAATAAGGAAGGATTCTTCCAGTGCAGGAATAAATTTTTAAAATAAAGAGAGGAATTGGCAATGAAAGAAACAAAAGTCGAAGACTATAGGATTGAAAAGGATTCCATTGGAACAAGGGATATTCCAGGTGATGTTTATTATGGTGTGCAGTCCCTGCGTGCCGCAGAGAATTTTCATATTACCGGACTGAGAATGCATCCAGAGATCATTAACAGTCTGGCTTATATTAAGAAAGCTGCCGCTATCACCAACTGTGAAGTTGGAATGCTGGAAAAGAGAAAAGCTCAGGCGATTGTGCAGGCTTGCGATGAGATTCTGGCAGGTAAATTCCGGGAAGATTTCATCGTGGACCCGATCCAGGGTGGTGCTGGGACATCCCTTAATATGAATGCCAATGAAGTCATTGCCAACCGTGCCATTGAACTCCTGGGTGGAAACAAAGGTGATTACAGCATTATCAATCCAAATGATGATGTAAACTGCAGTCAATCGACAAACGATGTGATTCCTACGGCAGGCAAGATGACTTCGTTACGTCTTCTGAAAAATCTGAAACGTGAACTTTTACAGCTGCACGGTGCTTTGTGCAAAAAAGCAGAGGAATTTAACGATGTCATTAAAATGGGTCGTACGCAACTTCAGGATGCGGTTCCTATTCGTCTGGGACAGGAATTTCGTGCATATTCTGTTGCCATCATGCGGGATATTCACCGGATGGAAAAGGCCATGGGAGAAATGCGTACATTAAATCTGGGAGGAACTGCAGTGGGAACTGGTCTGAATGCAGATGAGGCTTACCTGCATCGGATTGTTCCAATTCTGTCTGAAGTGTCCGATATGGACCTGGCGCAGGCATATGACCTGATCGATGCTACGCAGAATCTGGATGTCTTTGTAGCGGTATCAGGTGCCGTGAAAGCATGTGCTGTGACACTTTCAAAAATTGCAAATGACCTGCGTCTAATGTCTTCTGGACCACGGGCTGGTCTGGCAGAGATTAATCTTCCTGCGAAACAAAACGGGTCGTCCATTATGCCTGGAAAAATAAATCCTGTTATTCCTGAAGTAGTTAATCAGGTCGCTTTTAATATCATAGGCAACGATGTGACGATTACTATGGCAGCAGAGGCAGGGCAGCTGGAACTGAATGCATTTGAACCTATCGTGTTTTATTGTATGTTTCAGTCGATTGATACATTGGCTTATGCGGTGCATACTTTTGTGGAAAACTGTGTTACAGGCATTACGGCAAATGAGACACGCTGCCGCTATCTGGTTGAAAACAGTGTGGGCATCATCACAGCCATCTGCCCGTATGTCGGCTATCAGAAAGCTGCCGATATTGCAAAGAAGGCCATAAAGACCGGTGCCTCCGTCCGGGATCTGATTCTGCAGGAAAACCTGTTGGATAAAGAGCAGATGGACAGCATTCTGGATCCATTTCATATGACGGAGCCCGGCACCATCAGAGGGACGATGGATGTCCTCAATAAAACTCTCTGATCCGGACGTAGTATTTGACATTTACTCCTCCATCCTTCATAATTAAACCAGCGGAAAATAGGAGTATGAAGTCGATGAACAGAGAAAAACTTTTAAAAAATATGACAGATCAGGTGAAAGAGGCACAGCTGAAGCTGGGATATGCAAAAGAGACCGTTCGTCTCTACTATCCGGTGGATTCCCTGAATACGATCCTTGGAAGTAATGCAAAGGATGATCAGGAGATGCTGACACTTCTGCGGAAGGCATTTGAAGAGAAGTCATCTCTTGGAGAACTTCATTTTCACAGCCATGGGGGCCGTGTGGAGATCAGCATTCCGCCGGAAGGTTCCCAGTGGGTGCATGAGCAAGTGGAGACACCTACATTTCTAAAAGACCTGATTCAGTTATTTCAGGAGCATCACGCATGCACATTGGAAGAGATCTGCCAGGTGTTTGAAAACCATGGCCATGAATACGTGTGCGAGAAGATGCCGGAGGGATCCGATTTTGATTACGCGATCCACTTCAAAGATCCGTCCATAGACGAATATTATTATTGTATCCATATGGAGATGGGACATACTATTTATCATCGTTTTACAGAGAGTGATTATCAAGCAATGCTTTGAAATAAAAAATTGCCTGTAAAGGACGCTAAAGTCAATGCTTTTTTGACATTGTGTTAGTTGCTTTTTCGGTGGCTATAAGCTATAATAGCTTAGATATGCAGGAATCGGCATGTTTTATGAAAACGAGAATAAGATAAGCTCTTTCGGAGCAATCTGTTAATAGAATGAGATAATGACTTTTGAATCGTTGTGAACGAGGTGTAAACGTGGAACAGTATGTTATAAAAGGCGGTATTCCCCTGGTTGGAGATGTGGAGATCGGAGGCGCAAAGAATGCGGCTCTGGCTATTCTTGCGGCTGCAAGTATGACAGATGAGACAGTATATATAGATAATCTTCCGGATGTGCGTGATATCAATGCATTATTGGAAGCACTGGATGGAATCGGTGCGCATGTCAAGCGTGTAAACCGTCATGCGGTGGAGATCAATGGATCTGGTGTGGAAAATTGTATTGTAGAAAATGAAAGCATGAAGAAGATCCGTGCATCCTATTATCTGCTGGGTGCACTGCTTGGAAAATATAAGCGTGCGGAAGTGCCGCTGCCGGGAGGCTGTAATATTGGAAGCCGTCCCATCGATCAGCATCTGAAAGGCTTTAAGGCCATGGGTGCAGTGACCAGAATTGAGCATGGATTTATCATTGCAGAGGCTGAAGAGCTTCACGGAGCACACATTTTTCTTGATATGGTCAGTGTAGGTGCAACCATCAATATTATGATGGCGGCAGCGATGGCAGATGGCAATACGATCATTGAAAATGCGGCAAAAGAGCCTCATGTGGTAGACGTGGCAAACTTCCTGAACAGTATGGGAGCAAGTATCAAGGGAGCGGGTACAGATGTGATCCGTATCCGTGGTGTAAAATCCCTTCACAAGACCGAATATTCGATTATTCCGGATCAGATTGAGGCAGGAACCTTTATGTTCGCTGCAGCAGTAACTGGAGGGGATATTGTCCTTCATAATGTGATCCCGAAGCATCTGGAAGCAACCAGTGCAAAGCTGGCAGAGCTTGGATGTGAAGTCACCGAGTATGATGATGCGGTTCGTGTAAGAGCAGTCGGCAAGCTGCAGGGAACTCACGTAAAGACCATGCCATATCCGGGATTCCCGACAGATATGCAGCCGCAGATTGCGGTAACACTGGCACTGGCTGAGGGAACCAGCATCGTGACAGAGAGTATTTTTGAAAATAGATTTCGTTATGTAGATGAGTTGGCACGTATGGGAGCTTCTATTAAGGTAGAAGGTAATGTGGCAGTGATCAGTGGTGTGGAGAAGTTCACGGGCGCAAGAGTCAGCGCACCGGATCTGCGTGCAGGTGCGGCACTGGTGATCGCAGGACTGGCTGCAGAAGGCATCACTATTGTGGACGATATCTATTATATTGAGCGTGGATATGAGAATCTGGATGAAAAGCTGCGTGGTCTGGGTGCAAAGATCGAGAAGGTAGCAAGTGAAAAAGAGATTCAGAAGTTCCGTCTGAAGGTTGGTTGACGGGAACAGAAAATATATTGCAAAATTCATGCTAAACAGAAAAAAATAAATGACATCAGAAAAAAGTTACATTCCGAAATGGAAACGAAGGGGTTTCAACCGATGAGAGATACAGCGGTTGGAGCTCTTCTTTTTATTACTTGACAAGATACTTATGGTAAAGTAAAAAACTACAAGAAATAAAAAGACCATGCGGGAGTAACAACTGAGGAAGAGGAGGAATGATAAGGAAGTGCATGAGCAGGGAATGACAGTGGAATCAGTGAAGCAATGTTTGCACAGGCTGATGAAGATGTGAAAAATTCTTTCCTATATAAAGTATCACGAAAAGTATATAAAGGAGAACTGATCCCTCTGGAGAGTGGCAACTTTGTATCCGATCAGAACCTGTTCAACTATCAGGCGAAAGTGCTGAAGGAATTATCAGAGCGGGAATCCTATGTAGTGGTAGGAAGATGTGTAGATTATATCCTCAGAAATCATGCGAATGCGATCTCTGTGTATTTGTATGCGTCCAAAGAAGAATGTCTGCGGCATGAGATGGAGTACATGGGATATACACAGGGGCAGGCAATGAAAGAGATCAAGCGGATGGAGCTGCAGAAATAATCATACAGTAAAAAAACCCATACAGACAGCATTAAAAGAGCTGACTGTATGGGTTTTTTATGTAGATTACTCGTTTTTGGATTTCTCAGTGATGCCATGGCGGTCTGCGTATCCGGTCAGAATCAGGGTCAGAGCACCATCTCCGGTCACGTTACATGCAGTACCGAAGCTGTCCTGCAGAGCGAAGATGGTCAGCATCAGAGCGGTACCGGTGTCGTTGAACAACAGGATACCAGTGATCAGTCCCAGAGAGGCCATAACCGTTCCACCTGGAACACCTGGAGCTCCGATGGCAAAGATGCCAAGCAGTACACAGAACAGGATCATGGTTCCCAGTGACGGCATGGAGCCGTACAGAATCTGAGATACCGTCATAACGAAGAATACTTCAGTCAGAACAGATCCGCACAGATGCACATTTGCAAACAGCGGAATGCCAAAGTCAACCATATCTTTTCTCAATACAGAAGATTTTCTCGCACAGCGAAGGGCAACTGCAAGAGTTGCTGCAGAAGACATGGTTCCAACAGCAGTAATATAAGCCGGACCATAGTGTTTCACAACCTCCAGCGGATTCTTTCCAGAATATGCACCGGCAATCAGATACAGCAGGGTCATCCACAGGTAATGTCCGATCATAACGATGATGATAACTTTCAGGAAGACCGGAAGCTGTCTGGTAATGGTTCCTTCATAAGAAAGAGCACAGAAAGTGCAGGCGATAAATACCGGCAGGATCGGAATGATCACGCGGGTCACGATCTCTAATACGATCTTCTGGAATTCTTCCAGCAGTTCAGCAGTGCGGTCTGCTTTGGTCCATGTAACAGCAAGGCCTATCAAAACAGAGAAGACCAGTGCACTCATAACACTCATGATCTGCGGAATACTCAGTTCAAAGATTACTTCCGGCAGTTCCTTCAATCCTTCAGCAGTGGATACGATGGAAAGGTGCGGAATGATGTTGAATCCGGCAACCATGCTCACGAGAGCGGCACCTACAGAAGATACGTAGGCAAGGATCAGCGCGACCATCAGCATGCGGGAAGCATTTTTTCCAAGGCGCGTGATGGATGGTGCGATAAATCCGATCACGATCAGCGGAACACAGAAGGTGATCAGCTCACCGAGCAGCTGCTTTGCCGTAACAACAATGTTCATAAAAGTTTCGTTTGCAACCAGTCCGACCAGAATACCGATGATCACACCGGCCAGCAGACGGAAAGGAAGACTGTTGAGTAATTTTTTCATGTGACAAATCCCCTTAATAATGTAGATATTTTTAGTACACTTTTATCTAGTATAACGGAAGTAGGGGGATAAGACAAGAAAATGTGGAAAATTACCAGGAAAAGGCATCAAAAAGGGGAAGCTGCGAACAGCTTCCCTCCTATATTATATGAATTTATTTCAGATATTTCTTCAGGTCTTCAGCCTTGTCGGTATTCTCCCACGGAAGCTCTACATCGGTGCGGCCAAAGTGTCCGTAAGCTGCTGTCTGTTTGTAGATCGGACGGCGCAGATCAAGCATCTTGATGATTCCTGCTGGTCGCAGATCGAAGTTTTCGCGAACAATCTCTACCAGTTCAGTATCGGACAGCTTGCCGGTTCCGAAGGTATCAACTCTGACGGAAGTCGGTCTTGCAACACCGATAGCATAGGAGAGCTGGATCTCACACTTGTCAGCAAGTCCTGCTGCAACGATGTTCTTTGCTG
>ERZ773162.1031-NODE-1031-length-25319-cov-7.500040_pt1 | contig 25319 bp, 21 predicted proteins | sample MGYA00511113_ERZ773162 | MGnify/ENA primary metagenome ERZ773162 (study PRJEB29015, sample SAMEA2737807) | human gut metagenome | biome: human gut; feature: human-associated habitat; material: faeces | place: China | collected 2012 ... | reverse complement strand
GTTCCGTTCGCTGCGCAACCTGCGCGCGAGCCCCTCCGCCGCTCCCGGCCTCCCGCGTGCATCCCGTCAGCATTTCATTGCTTGCGCACGTGCCCCTCTGCCGACCCGCGGCCGGACAGTTTAGGAAGCTTCTAGAAATTCCAAGAGTTCATATAGGCGATCTGCTCCTCGGTGAGGGTGTCGATCTCGATGCCGAGCGTCTCCAGCTTCACGCGAGCCACGTCGTCGTCAATGGCGGCGGGCACGTCGTAGACCTTGTCCTCAAGCTCGGAGGCATGCTTGAACAGGTACTCGGCGGCCAGGGCCTGGTTGGCGAAGCTCATGTCCATAACCGAGGCCGGGTGCCCCTCGGCGCAGGCGAGGTTCACAAGGCGCCCCTCGGCGAGCACGGTGATGGTGCGCCCGTCGGGCAGGGTGTACTCCTCCACGAGCGGCTTCAGCTCCTCCACCTTCACGGCGTTGGCGCGCAGCCACTTCATGTTGATCTCGGAGTCGAAGTGGCCGGAGTTGCAGATGATGGCGCCGTCCTTCATGTTCCTGAAGGCCGGCTCGTCGATGACGTTGCAGTCGCCGGTGACGGTGACCCACACGTCGGCAAAGCGGGCGGCGTCCTCGGCCTTCATCACGCGGTAGCCCTCCATGTGGGCCTCCAGGGCCTTCAGGGGGTCAACCTCGCAGACGATGACGTCCATGCCCATGCCGCGGGCGCGCAGGGCCAGGCCGCTTCCGCAGTAGCCGTAGCCCGACACCACCATGGTGCGCCCGCACAGAAGCCGGTTGGTGGCGCGTACGATGCCGTCGAGCGTGGACTGGCCCGTGCCGTAGTGGTTGTCGAAGCAGTGCTTGGTGTTGGCGTCGTTGATGTTGAAAACCGGGTAGCGGAGCGCGCCGTCTTTCGCCATGGCCAAAAGGCGCACCACGCCGGTGGTGGTCTCCTCGGTGCCTCCAATCACGCCGGTAAGCTTCTCGGGGAACTTGGTGTGCAGGGCGGTGTCCAAATCGGCGCCGTCGTCCATGATGATCTGCGGGTTGGTGGCCACCACCTCGGCGATGTGGCGCTCGTAGGTCTCCTCATCCTCGCCGGCGATGGCGTACACGCGCACGCCGTAGTCGCGCACGAGCGAGGCGGCGGTGTCGTCCTGGGTGGACAATGGGTTGGAGGCGCACAGCGTCACCTCGGCGCCCGAGGCAACGAGCGTCCGCATGAGATTCGCCGTCTCGGTGGTCACGTGCATGCAGGCACCGATGCGCACGCCCTCCAGCGGGCGCTCCTCGGCGAAGCGCTCGCGGATGCGGGCGAGCACCGGCATGTCGCGGTCGGCCCACAGAATGCGCTTCTGCCCCTCGTCGGCCAGATTGATGTCCAAAATGTCGCAGGCTAAGCTCACGGGTTGCTTCCTTTCGTAAAAATTCGTCTCTCCGGGCCGGATGCGCCCGAGAATGTGCACGGGCAACAGGGTAGCACAGCGCCTGCGCCCGCACGGCGCTGTTTCAAGGAACCTCCCCACAGCTTGGACAATCGGCGGCGCGCTCTCGTCTAGTTGCGTCCGCTTCGGGTATCATGGTCGCGCAGACTTCGCAGCGCCCGCGCGGCGTGCATTCGAGAAAGGACTCCCATGATCGTCACCACCACCCCCACCGTGGAAGGCTACCGCATCACCGGTTACTACGGCATCGTGTTCGGCGAGGTCATCACCGGCATCAACTTCCTGAAGGACTTCGGCGCCGGCATCCGCAATCTTGTGGGCGGCCGCTCCGCTGGCTACGAAGAGGAGCTCATGGTGGCCCGCACCCAGGCTTTGGAGGAGCTGCAGCAGCGCGCCGCGGCCCTAGGCGCCCATGCCATCGTCGGGGTGGATATGGACTACGAGGTGCTCGGCCAGGGCAACATGCTCATGGTCACCGCCTCCGGCACCGCCGTCACCGTAGAAGCGGCGTAGCGAGTACGTTCGTCGACTCATCGAGCGACTTCAAGCGACATGAGACGATAGGTCGCATCGTCGCCGGGCACCGTGGGGACAGGACGATCGGGCGCGCTTCCCTCCTCGGGAGAGAGCGGACGCTCGCCTCGAATCACGGGCTCGCAGAACCCTGCCGCCGCAAGCCACGCAAGAAGCTCTTCGAAAGTCGGCGCCGCCTGCACGGCGTTCGGAAGAGCGCGCGCCGCCCCGACGATAGCCGCGCGATCGGCGCCGCCGGACGCAGGTCCGTCGGCGGCTGCGCGATTATCGGCGCATGAACATCCGTCGGCAGCCGCCAGTTCGGCGCCGCCGGGCACGGCCACGGGCACCTCGGCCAGCAGCACGCCGCCGGGCACCAACACGCGACAGCATTCCTTGAGTGCGCAGCCCGGCGCGGCGAACAGGAAAAGCGAGCTGTTGATATAGACGAAATCCGCCCAACCTTCCTCGATGCCCGCAGCAGCCAAATCTTCAGGGAAACCGATGCGAAATACCATGTTGCATCGAGAAAGGCCGCTGCGCTCGAGCGCTTTGAGAACACCCGCGCGGGCCGCCTCCACGAAGGCCTCGTTCCAGTCGATGCCGACAACGAAGCCGTCCGCGCCCACCTGCTCGCTCAGCTTGTAGGTGCCCTTGCCGCACCGACACCCCACGTTCACGACGCGCGCCCCAACCAGCGACCGTCCCGGCAGCTCCATATGGCAGCGCGCCTCGATGCCGCCCTCGCAGACAAGCCCGTCGTAGTACTGGCGCAGCTCATCGTTCTCCACGTCGGCACCCCTTCGCCCTCTGAATCCCATTCCGTCTCGCAGGATCCATGCAAATGCGCAGATCTTGCATATCCACCTCTTCAGAATACGCGCAAATGCGCGAATCTTGCGGAACGACTCGTGCATTTTCGCAATTATTGCCAAGCATCGGGAAACCAGGCTACTCGGAGGAAAGAATAGCCTTCGTTTTGCCGCAGACGACCTTCACGCCAACGGGGAGCTCGCCTTCGGGAAGGCCGCTTTCGGCTGGTTCGCTGCCGTCGATGGTGGCGTAGGGCCAGCCCATGATGCCACCGAAGTCGTATATCTCCCGGTAGCCCAGAGCCTCGAGCTTGCGGGCCGCCTCGGCGGAGCGGACGCCGGTGCGGCAGTAGACAAGCACGGGCGCCTCCTTGTTCGGGGCAACCCTCGCAGCAGTCGCTTCGCCGATGGTATCCAGCGTGAGCAGGCGCGCGTTCACGATGTGTCGCTCGGCGTACTCCTCCGGCGTGCGCACGTCGAGCACCACCACCTCGTTGGAGATCATCATCTCGTGGGCCTATCCGGCGCTGATCCTCAAAATCGCGTTCTCCCCTTCCGCTTCGGCGGCGACGGACGCCTCGGCCGCTCCGTCGGGTTGCATCACGCCGGCGTCGAGCGCACATCCCGCGCCAAGGCCGACGAGAAGCATTACAGAGAGAGCAAGGGCAGCAAAAGCGCGAAGGGGGACACGGGTCGCAAATGGAAGGCGCCCGCGGGCCTGCGCGCTACCGGCAGACTTCACGCGCATAGGACCGTCATCTCCTCTTTGGAGAAAATCCCCTTTAGATGAAGGGTCTCGATGGCGAACATGCCCATCTGGCGGCGCTTGGGGAGGTAGTACCGCCAGAGGGCACGTCCGCTCTCGAGTTGGGAAAGCAGCGCCTCGTCCGAGACGCCGTCGGAAAAATCGAGCGTGCGGCAGAGACCGAAGAACCGTCGAGCCTCTTCAAGGTCGGCCAAAGGTTGACCGATCTCAAGGTCAAGCACCTCGGCGTGGAAGGGGATACTGCGAAGCCGCAGGGCTCTCTGAAAGTGGATGACGTATTCCGTCCAATCCTCAAGCCGCATGATCGTTCCTCCCAACTCTTACGCCAGCGCCACCGCTTCGAGCTGATGGCGCTCGGCCTCCCGTCGCTCCTCCTCTTCCACGCGCCAGGCGGACTCCAACATGGTGGAGCTCTCGAAATTCGCGCGATGGCGCACGGCGGTGATCTCGGCCATGATGGCGAGGGCTATCTCGGCCGGCTCGCGCCCGGCCAGATCGAGCCCGATGGGCCCGAACACCCGGGAGATCTCCCCTTGCGCGTAGCCCAGCTCGCGCAGGGCGTCGCAGCGGGCCTTCTGGGTGGTGATGCGCCCGAGGGAGCCGATGTAGAAGGCGTCGGAGTCCAGAGCGGCCGCCACGGCGGGCACGTCGATCTTCGGATCATGGGTCAGCGCGCACACCGCGCATCCCTCGTGGAGGGGGTGCTCGGCGAAGTAGGCCTGGGGCCACGCCCGCACCAGCTCGTCGACGCCCTCGAAGCGCTCGGCGCCGGCGAAGATGCCGCGGGGATCGATGACCACGGTGCGGTAGCCCAGCACCCGGGCCAGCGCCGCCAGGTGCACGGCCACATGGGTGCCGCCGACGCAGACCACCGTGGGGCGCCCCTTCATGCGCTGGAAGAAGTACGAGGCGCCGCCGCAAGCGAGCAGGCCCGTATCGCGGCCCTCGCTCGCAGCGAGGGCCTCGCTGGCCGCCTTCAGGATGCCGATCTCCCCCGCCGCGTCCGCGGCGTTCGCCGCGATCGCCACCGACCACGCCTCCTCGCCGGGAACGGGCACGAGGCGCAGGCCGCGGGTGTCTTGATCGCATGCGGGGGCGGTGGGCACGACGAGGAGGGGTTTCGTCGTGCCCATGGCGCCCGTGCCGGCATCGCCGCCATCCAGCAGGCCAACTAGCCGCACGTAGGTGCGGTCGGCGGAAAGGAACGCCTGCTCGAGCCGAGCGAGAGCCGGATCGTAGGGCATCACGGCCACATCCACGTTGCCGCCGCAGGAAAGCCCCACCTCTTGGGCGCGGGCCGTGTCGGCATGGAACTGCTCCACTGACCACGAACCGTCCTCCATGGCGGCCAGGGCGGATTGCACCACGGCACCCTCGATGCATCCGCCCGACACCGAGCCGGCGATGCGGCCGTCAGAGGAGATGGCCATAAGGGAGCCGGCCGGGCGCGGCGAGGAACCCCAGGTGCGCACCACACAGGCCAGCACCACCTCACACCCTTCGTCGAACCACCGGTTGACGCTCTCAACGATCTCCCTCATGCTCTCCTCCTTCGTTTACTTGGGTGTTATTGTCCACAGATCCTGGCAGCATGGCAAAAACTCCGCTTTGGTACCCCCGCATCACCGCTCATTTGGGTCTTTCGGAAAGTCCCGGCCGCCATCAAGGCAATTGCCCGACAGCCGCGACCGCCGTCTTCTAGATCTCGTGGCACGTGACGCAGTCGTCATCAGTGAGATTCTGACCGACGTGGCCCTGGGGCATCGGCGTCGCGGCGCCTTGAGGCTCCTCGCCGTGGCAGGTGGTGCACATGGTGCCATTGGCGTCGCCATGCACCACCTCGGCAGCCCCTTCCTCGATGCCGTAGACCGGCACGTACTCGCCCTCGGAGTAGTCAATCACGCCCGTGAGGGGCTCCAAATTCTGGGATTGCACCGCTCCGGCGGCACCGCCGGCGATGCGCTCCTGCTGCAGCTGCTCCTCCTCGGAGCCCTCGATGGCCGCGCCGCTCGTGGCCGCAGCCTCCACGCTCGGATCATAGGGGGTGTACTCCCCCTTCACCGCCGCGTCGTTGGTGGGCGCACCCGTGGCCTCCACCGCCTGCTGCCTGGGCGCGCAGCCAGCCGCCCCCAGGGCCAGAAGCCCCGCGAGAGCGACGGCGCAGCCCAAGGCCCCCTTGTTCGTTCCCTTGCTCATGATCACTCCTTTTCCCGCCGCGGCGCCCACACTGAGAACTGCCGCGGCCGTTGTCGTCGTTCTAGCTGGCGAGGCACTGAGCGATGGGCGCCAGCACCTCGCGGTTGAGCCCGTGGCCGCGAAATTCAACGGCCTCGCCGAGATCGGATATGGTCTCCTCGGAGAAGGACTCGCTGCCGAAGGGCACCACCTGCACGGGACGGCGGCAGCGAAGACCGCGAAGCCGTGAGAGGAAGGTGCCGTAATAGGCGGGGTTGCGCATCTGGGCCGGATCGAGCACCGTGCAGGCCAAATCACACGGGCGCTGGATGTGCTTCTGCCGATCCACCATGACGGGCACCTCGTCCAAGCTGCGCATCTCGTAGATGAGCAGCACGCGATGGCCCAAAAGGTCGCGCGTGTTGCCGCCGGCCGAGGTGTCGCGCCCGCGGGTGGCGGCGAAGCCGTAATAGTCCAACTCGCGGGCAGCCTCGCTCTTCATGGCGAACAGGCGCCCGTCCTCAGTCTGGAACACGGCCTCGGGCACGCGCCGATCCGGCGAGGCGGCCTGCCACCCGGCCACCACCTCGTCGGTCTCCACGGCCCGAACATCGTCCCCGTCGAAGGAGGCGACGGCCCAGAACCGGCGCGGGCGAAGCTCGGCGATCACGCCGTAGTAGGCCCAGGCCTCGTAGGCGTTGCGCACGAGGCTCTCGCAGCTGCGGGCCAGCGCTCGGGCCGCTTCCTGCTCGGCCTCGGCCTCGGTCAGCCGCCCGGACAGAGCGTCGAGCACCGGCGAGAAGGCAGGCGCCGCCAAGGCCGCCTGAGGGTCCGACAAGAAACTCTCCAGCTTGGCCGCCAGGGTGAGAGAGGCGAGTCCCCCGGCACGGCGCACCTCATCACGTACCTCGGCGCAGGCCCGCGCCACCGCGCAGGCCTCATCCACACGCTCGGCGAGCACCATCTCGGCCAGACGCCGCTGCACCGCGTCCACGCGTCCGTAGAACTCCTCGCGCACCAGCGCGAGCACGGAGAGGGAGCCCGGTGCGACGACGATGGCCTCGTGGCCGGCCGTCCACGCCCGCAGCTCGCTTAAACCCTCGAGCCAGGAGGCGCCCTGCGTCTCACTCATAGCCTCACCTTCCGTCCGCGCCGGGCTAGCCGGCGATATCCATCAGCGTGCGCTTCACCATTGTGCGAGCGATATCAACCTTATAGGCGTTCTTGCCTAGAGGCTTGGCCACCGAAACGGCGGCCTCCCCGGCCTTGGCGGCGCTGTCGGCGGTGACGCCGCCGGCCACAGCCTCCTCGGCCTCCTTCGAGCGCCAGGGCGCCGGGTACACGCCGCCGAGCACCACGCGAGTGGCGCCGTCGGCATCTTGGGCCACAGCGCAGTTCACCACCGGAAAATCGATGGACTTGCGCAGGGCGAACTTCTCAAAGGCGCTCTTGGAGGCCTTCGGCACGACGAACTCGCGCACCACCTCGCCGTCTTCCAAAACATTGGAGCGATGGCCTCGGGCGCCGAAGAACTCCTCGGCCGGCACTTCACGCTTGGTGGTCACCACGGTCGCCCCCAAAGCCACGAGCGCCGGGGCCGTGTCATGGGAGCTCGCCGCGAAGCAGCCGCCGTCATCACCAAAGATGGAGTGGTAGCGGTTGTCGCCGACGCGGGCGGGGCACACCGTGCCGCCCTTGCGCTTGCAGTGGAAGCGGTCATCGGGCACGCGGAAGTACCAGCAGCGGTGCATCTGGCAGACGTTGCCGCCGAGCGTGCCCATATGCCGGATGGTCGGCGACGCCACGCGCCCCGCCGCTTGAGCGAGCGCGGCAGCATGAGCTTTCACCAGGTCGTTCTCGGCCACATCGGACAGCTTCGCTAGAGCGCCGATGCGCAGCGCGTCGCCGTCCTCGGAGATACCGTCCATACCGGAGATGGTCTTCAAATCGACTACCGTCTTGGGATACTCGGGGAAGATCTCGTCTTTCAGGGTTCCCAGAAGATCGGTGCCGCCGGCCATCACCCAGGCTTCGCCGTCTGCTGCCTCGTTGGCCGCCTCGTCGGCGCTTTTCGCCTGCATGTGCTTGAAATGCTTCATGATCCGTCCTCCTTGCGCTTAGTTCTGGCCCTTCGCGGCGAGCACCGCGAGCACCTTGTCGGGCGTGAAGGGCTGCATGGTGATGAAGTCGCCGCCCGTGGCGTTCTGGATGGCGAGCCCCACGAGCCCCGCGTTGGTGTGGGCGTGGGCGACGCCGGTCGAGCCGTAGGCGCCCCCGCCCATGCGGGTCTCCACCGGCACCGGCTCGATGATCGGCTGGTCGAGAGAGGTGGGCACCTTGTAGTCGTACATGTTGCCGTTCAAAAGAACACCCGTGGCCTCGTCCCAGATGACCTCCTCGCGCAGGGCGCGGCCCTCCGCCATGGTGAGCGCCATCTCCAGCTGTCCCAAGGCCGAGGAGGGGCGGATGACCTTGCCGAAGTCGTGGGCGGCCACGTAGTCGAGAATCTCCACGAGGCCCGTCTCCGGATCAACCGCCACCTCGCAGAAATCGACGTTCATGGTGCGGACCACGTCATTTTGGAACGGGGTCATGGGCTTGCCGCAGAACCCGGTCGCCAGCTGACCGATGCCCACGATGGGCATCTGCTGGGAGGGATCGGCCTTCAGGGTAATCATGGAATCCACCAGATCGACCTCGTCGGCGGTCACACCGAACAGGGCCGCGCCCGTAGCGAGGATCTGGGCCTTCAGCTGATGGGCCGCCTCCTTGGCCGCCCAGGTGGCCGTGGATCCGCGGTCGGCGGCGTCGCCCTGCTGCCAGTTGTTGTAGTTGGGAGCGTAGTAGACGATGACATCCTCCAGCTTCATGCCCATCTCCTCGGCGATGACCAGCTGCACCGCGTCGGGCCAGTAGGTGCCGATGAGCGCCTCGGCGTAGGGCATGTAGATCTTGCCGTCCACCCCCATGCGTAGGTTGATATTGTAGGAGATCATGCCCCAGGTCATCGACCAGCAGGCGCGGGCCGCAACACCGTGGAGCCGTCCGTCCTCCAGCGTCTTCTCGCCAGCCGCATGCCACTTCTCGTCCCACTTGAAGGCCGCCTTGCCAGCATCCATGCAGGCGGAGAGCGACGGATCGGTCACCTTTACGTTCTTCATGATGACGTCGGTGATGGGCATGTCCAGCGCGTTGCCGATCTTCGCGAAGGCGAGGTTCACCGGCTCCCACATGTCCTTGCCCGGATCGGCCGTGGTGCAGGCCCCGTTGGTGACGTAGTAGGCCATGTCGGAGTAGATGTTCGGGCAGACCGTGGATTTGAACGCCTGGGCGTTGGGCGGAAGCACCAGATGCCCCTGGGTCTTGTCGCCGTAGCCGCCGCGAGCGCCGGACTGGTGCACGTTTCTCTGCTGGACGGCCACGAGCGTGCCGTCGTCGTTGAAGCCGATGCGACCGGAGATGTAGGTCTGGGGAACCGCCGCGTCGAAGGCCTGGCGGCGCGTGTAGACGAACCGCACGGGCACCCCGCCCAAGCGCTTGGAGAGCACCGGCGCGAACTGGGCGCCGCGCTTCTCGACGAAATCGCAGTAGCGGGAGGCCATGTACGGCGTGAGGGCGCGGAACTTGTCGGCGTAGGAGCCGAGCCCCATCCAGGCCGACACGATGGGGCCGTTGCTCGGGAAGTGGGCGTGGTTGGTGACGTAGCACATCTTCTCGCCGTCGGGATTGCCCCACGGATCGTCGGCCCAGTAGCTGAAGTAGGCCGCGGGCATGGAACGGAACTGGCTCCACATGGGGCGGCCGTACTCGAAGGTCTCCACATGGTCGGCAGCCTTGAGCCCCTCCTCCACGTTGCCGTTCTCCCATTCCACCGGCGCGCCGAAGGTGTTGCCGGTCATGTTGGAGTCGGGGTTCATCTCGGGACGCAGGATGGGGGCGCCGGGCTTGGCGGCCTCGCGGGCGTCCAGAATGAAGGGCAGCACCTCCCATTCGACCTTGATGGCGTCCAGCGCCCGCTTGCAGGTCTCCTCGTTGATGGCGACGACCACGGCCCCCACCTCGTCGCCCTCGAACTCGGCCTCGTCGCCGAGCAAGGGGCTCGCGCCGAACTCGTAGTAGGAGGGGCGGCTCTTCGGCATGGCGGCCAGCTCCTCGTCCTCGTAGGTGAGCACGAGCTTGACGCCCTCCACCTTCTCGGCCCCAGAGACATCCAGGCTCTTCACCTTCGCGTGGCCGTAGGGGCTGCGCAGGGCCATGGCCACAAGCGTCCCCTCCTCCCAGATGTCGGTGGGGTACAGCGCGGCGCCGGAGATCATGTCCCAGGACTGGCGCCCCGGATGATCCCACGTGCCGACGTACTTGAAGTCGGTGCGGTCGTCGTTGACGCCCGACAGGATGGACTCGCAGCGCTCTCCCATTAGTTACCTCCCTTGATGGCGGCGGCAGCTTCGGTGATGGCCTTCACATGGCGGCTGTAGGTACCGCAGCGGCAGATGTTGCCGGCCAGCTCCTCGCGAATCTGCTCCTCGGTGGGCTCGCCGCACTTCTCGATGATGTACTTGGCCACGGTGAACTGGCCGGGGGTGCAGTAGCCGCACTGCGCCGCATCGTGCTTGGCGTAGGCCTCCACCAAGGGGCGGTAGCACTCGTCGGCGGCGATGCCCTCGGAGGTCTCGATGGCCTTGCCCTCGCACTCGACGGCCAGGGTGGTACAGGCCAGAGCCGGCACCCCGTCGATGAGCACCGTGCAGCTGCCGCAGCCGCCGCGATCGCACATCTCGCGGGCGCCGCCGTGCAGCCCGCAAGCCTTCAGCAGCGTCTCGCGCAGGGTCCACTGGGGCTCCACCTGCACCTTCAACTCGTTGCCGTTGATGTTGAGCGTGGCGCACTGGGGAATGCCGCAGTTCGCGTCGGGATGGGCCTCCTCGAAGTGGGCGACGAGACTCTCGTAGTCGGCCGTCTTCTGACCGCATACCGGACAGGTGTAGACGAAATCCGTCACCGTGACGGTTTCCGCCACGGCCTCCTCCGGCACGCCCAGCACGCTGCCGATCCCGAGGCCCGCCACACCGGCGGCCAGGCCGGCGATACCGCCGACCTTGAAGAAATCGCGACGAGATACATCGGTCATCGCCATTCTCCTCCTCCTTCTTCTCGATAATCCTTGTTGGCGCTTATCAGAATAAGAAGAAGGAGGGGCAGACACATTACGCAAAGGGGGTAGGCTCACGGGGTATTTTGGGGTAGAAGCGCCGTAAACGGGCGCTGCGCGGCAGCCGGGGCGTCCGAAGACGCTGCGCGACGGCAGGGATCTTCGGAACGGCGATGTTCTAGAGCGTGCCCTCTTCGCGCAGAAGGGCCACGGCGGCCATCTTGGAGTGGACGCCGAGCTTGGTGTAGATGTTCCCGAGGTGCTTCTTCACCGTCTCGCGCGATACGACGAGCACGCGCGCCGCCTCGGCAACCGACGCGCCATCGGCCACGGCCCGCAGCACGTCCAGCTCGCGCTCGGTGAGGGCATCGGCCGCCGTGGCCGCCGGACGGCAGGCGCCTTCGATAGCGGCGGCGATGGCGCCGTCGAGGGCGGCCTCCTCCGCATCGCGGAGACCTGACGTGAGCCCCCCTTGGCGCAGGGGGCCGCACAGGCCCTGGAGGAACGCCGCGTTCTCGAGAAACGCCACTTCGAGTCCTTGGGCCTTAGCAACGTGGTAGGCCTCGCGAACCCAGCGCAGAGCGTCGGAGCGCCGGGCCACTTTGTCGGCGAAGGCCGCACCGAGGGTGAGCGCGCGGATGCGCAGCGAGAAGTAGCGCGAATCGACGGCATCGGCAAGATCGCGCACCTCCTCGAAGCGGCCCACGTTGTTGAGAACGTAGGCGATGCTCAGATCGAACAGGCGATCGGCAAGACCTGAGGCGGCCGTCGGCGAGAACGCGGCGGCCCGGTCGCAGCCGCCGTCGCACCAGTCGCGCACCATGGGCAGCGACGGCGCCATGGAGGCGGCGCCGCCGAAATCGACGGCCATGGCCTCGGCGAGCAGCGCGCGCCCCTCCTCGCGGTTGCCCCGACGATAGGCCATCTTGGCCCGAACGGCCAACAGCTCGGCTTTGCGGGCGCTCATCGATCCCGACGATCCGGTGGCCTCGAAGGCCATCCGCGCCGCCTCGAACGCCTCGTCGTCGCCGCGCTCGTAGGCACAAAGCGCCCGAGCGCGATAAACAAAGGAAAGCATGGGCTTCAACGGGCGGACAGCCTCGTCGTAGAGCTCTTCGGCCCGACGTCCGTAGCGCTCCGCCTCGCCTAGCTGGCCCACATCGGCCGACAGCGCCGACAGGTTCGCCAAAGCCGAGCACAACACGTTGCGGTTGCCGAGCGATTCCTGGAGAGGCAGCGCCTCCGCGAAACCCGCCTTCGCTGCCAAAGGGTCGGTGCGCCACAGCGCCCCTGCCATGACCTGGATCATCATGGCCCGCAGGTAATCCTCGTCCTCGGGCAAAAAGCGCAACGCCTTATCGGCGCAGGCAATGGTCTCATCGCGCTTGCCCGCCATGGCGCTGATGAGGGCCTTCTGGCTGACGCAGAAGGCGAAGAGAAAGTCCTCGTCGCCGCGCAGGGCGAGCATGGCCTTCTGCAGAAGTTCGCGGGCCCGCGCCTCGTCGCCGGCGGCGGCCGAGGGCATGGCCGCCACGGCGCAGATGAACGGACGCTCTTCCAGCACATGAGACGGCAGCAGCGAAGCCCAGCGCAGCACCGTCCCGTTGTCGTCGTTCATGAAGAGCGCCTTCCAACGCGCCTGGATGATCTCGCAGATACCGTCCCAATCGCGCAGCTGATAAGACTGCCCCACCGCCGCATCGTCGTAGCCGTGCTCCAGGTACCAGGATCGGGCCCGCAGCGCCAGCCTGCGCGCGCCGTCGTCGGGCAGCCGCTTCAAGCGCGATAGAAGCGCCTCGCGGAGCAGGGAATGATAGCGGTACCAGCCCTCGCCGTCAGCGCCAACCGTGCGCTGGATGAACAGCCCCCGATCGATGGCGGCATCCAGATGTTTCCTCGCCTCTGTGACGGCAAGATCGGTCAGCGCGGCGGCCAGGGCCACCGAGAAAGAGTCCACCGTGCTCGTGGCCACCATGAAGTCGAGCAGCTCGGCGGGAAGAGCGTCGAGCACTTCCTCGAACAGGTATTCCTGTACGCTCTCCTGCGCCCCGGCCAACGCCGAGGCCACATCGCGCACGTCGCCGCTGGTGCAGCGCAGGCCCACGAGGCGGCAGGCGGCGGGCCAGCCCTGGGTTGCCTCGCCAAGACGGCGGACGTCCTCGGGCCCGAGCTCAACCCCCTCGGCCGCCAGCAGCGCCGCTTGCTCATCCGGGGTCAGGCGCAGATCCGCCTCGGTCACTTCCCCCAGCTTGCCCGCCGCGCGCAGCTTCGCCAAGGGCAGGCGCAGCGGCACTCGGGACGTCGCGACCACATGCGCGTTGGCGGGAAGGTGGCGCACGAAAAAGACGAGACCCTCGGACACGAGCGGCGCATCTTGAACCTCGTGGACATCCTCAAGCACCAAAGCCGCCGGCTCGCCCCCATCGGAGAGCGCCAGCACGAGCAGCGAGATGGCGCGATGAGCCTCGGCACCGTCCGCCCAAGCGACATCGAGCGGGTCGAAAGGCGCGCCGCGCAGCGCGCCGGCACCTTCCAGCGCTGCGAGTATCACCGACCAGAAGCGGGACGGCTCGGCGTCATCCTCATCCAACGAGCACCAGGCAACGGGGTGTTCCGCTCCGGCGGCCCAGGCGGCGCAGGCCGTGGTCTTGCCGAAACCGGCAGGGGCCACCACGGTAGTGAGAGGGCGCTCCCAGGCCCCGGCGAAGCGAGCCTGTGCCCGCGGACGGGCGACCGCGAACGCATCCGGATCCGGCGCGCTCACCTTCGCCGGCAAGAGCACGAAGCCGCCCTCGCGACCGACGATACCTTCCCTCGCCCCCATCGCTCCCCCTTCGCCAGGTGATTCGACGACGACTCGTCACGCGATCCGTTGACGATCCGTCACATTCAATCCGCGGTCATTCTACCACGGTCGCCAGCGCGCGGCCGAGCACGGTCAGAGGCAGCTCGACGCAGCCCTTGCGGGTGCGGCCCACTTCCAGGCCGCCGAGCAGGCAGCAGACGTCGTCGAAGGTCGTCGCGCGAACGAGAGCGACAGGCTGCCCTTCGGCCGCTTCCATGAGGGCATCGGAGGCCGCGAGGCACAGCGTGCAGGCGTAGCCGTCGAAGGCGGCTCGCTGCACCACCCACCCGCGCGCGGGATCGCGGCGCACCACCGCGCGCACTTCCAGCTCGTCGCCGCAAAACGGGTTGTCGCCCCGGGCGGAAAGGACGCGGCGCTCGCCGTCGGCGGCTCCCATGCCCTCGAAGCCGCGATGGGCGGCGGCGCGGGCGCGCTGGCCGATGGAGGGGTCGGTTACGGTTACGGGCACGGGTCTCCCCTTTCTATCTCGCGTTCTCCAAGGCCCGGGACAGGGCGTCCACGAGCGCATCGACGTCTTCTTCGGTGGAATAGCCGGCAAAACTCGCGCGCAGGCTGGCTCGCACGCCGAGGGCCCGGTGCAGAGGCTGGGCGCAGTGATGGCCGGCCCGCACCATGACGCCGGCGTCGTCCAGGGCCTGGCTCACGTCGTGGGGGTGCAGCCCCGCCACCGTGAAGCTTGCCAGCGAGGTGAACGGGCCGGGCATGCCGCTCCCGAGCACCGCGACGCCGGGCAGCGCGGCCAGGCCGCGCCGGGCGCGCTCGACCAGGCGCGAGGTGTGAGTCGCGATGGCGGCAAGCCCTGCCTCCTCCAGCTCGCTTGTGGCCGCGGCCCAGGCCACAGCGGCGGCGATGGGCGGCGTGCCGGCCTCCAGGGCCGCCGGCATCGGCGCCAGCTCGAAGCCTCCGCGCTCCACGCGCGAGATCATGCCGCCTCCGCCGTAGACGGGGCCCATCTCGGCCGCCGCCCTCTCGGAGAGCATCAGGGCTCCAATGCCGGTGAGGCCGCCCATCTTGTGGGCCGAGCAACTGTAGAAGTCGCAGGGCAGCTCGTCGACGGCCATCGGTCCGTGCCCGGCGCCCTGGGCGCCGTCCAATGCCACCAGGGCACCGATTTCCTGCGCCTCCCGCGCGATGCGCAGGCCATGGGGTTGCGGGGCGCCGAGCACGTTGGACTGCTGGCAGAGGGCCACAAGACGCGGGCGCGCCTCGGCGATGCGGCACCAGGCGCCGTAGTCGAGCAGGCCCGCGCTGCTCACGGGAATCCATTCGATGCGCACCCCACGGCGCTCGGCGAGCATCTGCCACGGCACGATGTTCGCGTGATGGTTGTCCTCGGCCACGGCCACCACATCCCCCGGGTGCAACCGATGGTCGGCCCACCCGAGGGCGGCCAGGTTCAGCGACTCCGTGGCCCCGCGGGTGAATACGAGGCGAGCGGCATCTTCCACGCCGAAGAAGCGCGCCAGTTGCTCGCGGGCCCCCTCGTAGGCATCGGTGGCCTCTTCGGCCAGGGTATGGGCGCCCCGATGGATGTTCGCGCAGCTAGTGCGGAGAAACGCCGCGCAAGCCTCGGTTACGCGCTCGGACACGAGCGAGGTGGCGGCGCTGTCCAGGTAGACGAGAGGACGCGCGCCGCCCCGTCCCACCTTCCGCTCCAGAATGGGATAACGGCCCCGGTCGAGCGGGGTCTTTCTCGGATCAGCCACAGAGCACCATCTCCTCCGCTCGGGCCAAGTCGGCACGAGTGTCCACATCCTCGAACAGACGGGGGTCGTCGAAGTACACGTGGCGCGCAACCACCTCGCGTCGGGAGCGGAAGAGCGCCCGCGCTCCCTCGTCGCCTTCCAGGGCCAGCAAATCATCGTACAGCGAGCGATCGAACAGGCAGGGATTACCGTGGGCCCGGTCGTTGGCGGACAGGTAGGCCTGAGCGCGGCCCTGATCGTACTCCCAGACAAGCGCGTTCAGATGAGCCGCCGTCACCCGAGGCTGATCGGCCACCATGACAAGAAGCGCCGTGCAATCCTGGCTGCGAGCGAAACGAACCGCCGCGCGCACCGAGGAGGCCTGGCCGCTCTCCCACTTCCGGTTGCGCACCACAGCGAACGGAACGCTGTCTTCGGCTTCGACGATCGCAGGGGAAGCGCCGGCACCCGCATCGCCGCCTCCTCCTAAGCACGCGCCGCGCCTAACGAGCCGGGGCAGCATCTCGTTGTGGTAGGCGCCCGTCACCACGACCGCGCAATCGGCGGCGCACCCAAGGGCCGCGTCAAGCGCCCGATCAAGCAGCGTCGCATCCGCAAACGGGGCCAAAAGCTTCGGCGCCCCGAAGCGCCGGGAAGCGCCGGCCGCCAGCACCGCCACGCCTATTTTGGAAAACGCCATGGCGCACCTCCTCTCATCGTCAAGAGGAGTCTAAACCGCCCGACCCTTCCCCACATTCCCCAAAAGGGGTATCCCCCGTAGTTTAAGATGCAACATGTTGCATCTTATGTGCTGCAGAAACCCTTAATGTGCAAAATATTGCCACTTACTTGGCGGCTATCCCAGCAGCGCCAGGCGTTTGCCGAGCTCCTGGTCCTCCAGCTCGATGACGAGCCGCAGAAGGGCCGTACCGTCGCGGTGCTCCACGTCGCCCACGAAGGCGGCGATGACGTCGTAGTAGCGTCGAGCATTCTCGCGGTCGGCCTTGAAGGCGACGGGCGGGAAACCCGCTTCCATGAGCATGAGGTTGAGAAGGGCACGACCCGTGCGGCCGTTACCGTCGCCGAAAGGGTGGATATCCTCGAACACCAGGTGGAACAGCGCCGCCGTCGCCACGCCCGGGCGCGCCAAAGGCGATACGAGCAGCGCGCCCATCAATTCCGGCACGCGGGCGGAAGGGGGCGGGTAGATGGAAGACGAGGTGACGTAGCGCATGTCCCAGCGGTACTCCCCCGGATCGGCCTCTTCCAAATGAGCGGCAATGAGGCGGTGTACGTCGAAGACGACCTCCTCGGAAAGGGGCGCGCCATCCGCCGCGAGCTTGCGCGCTCGGGCAAAAGCGGCGTCGGCGTCCATCACCTCCAGATGGTCGTGCAGCGGCTTGCCGGGAATGGTGAGGTCACGCTCAAGCACCATGGCCGTCTCGGCGAGGGTGAGGCCATTGCCCTCCAGCGCCGTCGTCGTATGGGCGAATTCCACACGGAACGCCTCGGAGGCGCTCCCCGTCTCGCGGGCCGCATTGAAGCCGTGACGCGCGAGCTCGTCGCGCTTCCGCATCAGGCGCTCGAGATCGGGCTCGAGCGCGGCGTCATAGGTCGGCTGCAGCTCGAAACGACGGAGATTGTCCTGATGCCGAGAGAGAAATGCCAGCTGCTCGTCGGTCACGCCGCACATCTTCTCGTAGCCGGAGGCGTACTCCAACTCCCCCATCTCGTATCGCGCACCCATGCCACTCCGTCTCATACCGCCGGCCTTGTCTTGATCCATTCTAGCGAACGGCAGCGCGGAAAGCCCAACCCGTTGTTGGGCGCACGGCATTTCCACGGGCAGAAACGCGAAGCGGCGGCCCACATGGAGCCGCCGCGAAGGGAGGGATACCGTAAACGTCAATCGAAAATAGCGCATCCCCAACAGCTAGGTGTCCAATCCTGCATAAATTGTTGCAGACGATCCCGCAACATACCCCATTAGCAGCATGCCGGAATCATGCGCTGAAGCGATGGCGACACCCGTCGGTCCTGACAAGGAGGCAACGCAGCGGACGCCCAGACGCAACGCCTTCGAGAACATTTCACCGCTGATCCGGCCCGTTGTAGTCAAAAGCGCTCCCTGAGCACCGCACCCACTAAGCAGACAATGACTGGAGAGGGTAAGATAAATTGGACACCAAGTTTAGGGTGAAAGGTGGAGAGGGTAAGATAAATTGGACACCAAGTTTAGGGTGAAAGGTGTTCGATATGACTCAAAGAAGGAAGCGATACGACAAGCAGTTCAAGATAGCTGCAGCGAAGACCGTCCTGAGCGGCGAGATAAGAGTTGTCGACCTTGCGAAAGAGCTTGGTATCAAGGACTCGACGCTCAGGCGTTGGGCGCAAGAGTACGAGGAGATGGGAGAGGCGGCATTCCCCGGCAACGGCAGCCCCAGGGTCAACAAGGACTACGAGATCGTGAAGCTCAGGAAGAAGGTCGAGGAGCTCGAGCGCGAGAACGAGATGCTAAAAAAATTCCGGGCCTTCTTGAGTCAAGACCATGCGTGAGGTGTGAGTTCCTCAAAGCGCATAGGGGCGAGTTCGGCCCCATCAGGAAGGCATGCGAGATCTTGGGGGTCTCGAAGTCCGAATACTACGACTACCTCAAGCGGAGGAAATCGAATGCCCAGATAGAGCGCGAGGCGCTGGAGGGATTCGTCGTGGAGAAGTTCGAGCTGCACAAGGGCCGCTACGGCTATCGCCGCATCAACCGCGAGCTAAGGAGAGACGGCATCGCAGTCAGCGAGAAGCGCGTGCTGAGCGTCATGCGGAAGCTGGGGCTTAAGGCCAAAGGCGCCACGAGGAGGCACCGCAGGGCGAAGGCGGTCGAGATGGGCGATCCGCGCGTCAACCTCGTCAACCGCATGTTCGGGGTGGATGCGCGCAACCGCCTCTGGGTGGGCGACATCACCTACATCGGCACCTCCGAGGGCTGGCTCTACCTGGCAGCCGTCATCGACGCATGGCACCGCAAGGTCGTCGGCTGGTCTATGTCCGAGCGCATCACCGAGAAACTCGTGGTGGATGCGCTCGAGCAGGCGGTCGGCAGGGAGGATCCCCCTGCCGACTTCAGCCTCGTGTTCCATGACGATCAGGGCGTCCAGTACACGTCCCGCGCATTCCAGCGCTGCCTGGAGTCCCATGGGATAGCCCAATCGATGTCGAGGCCCGGCAACCCATGGGACAACGCGCTCGCCGAATCCTTCTTCAAGACCCTGAAGCGGGAGCTGGTGAAGGGAAGGGAGTACAAGACAAGAGACGAGGCGCGGCAGGATATCTTCAAGTACATCGAGCTCTACTACAACAGGCAGAGGATGCATTCCGCCATTGGCTACAATGCTCCTTGCGACTTAGAGCGCGAAGCAGCCTAAAGATTCTTAAATAATTGTCCAAGAAGTCTTGACCACTCCACCCGGAGAAAACCGGAAACGGGGAACTGATCTCCGCCTATGAGTGCGACCCGCAGACCGCTGATGCGGAGTTTTTGCTTGCCAAGGCCAGATACAAAGCCATCACGGGCCGGGAGCAGCGCCGGGACGCCGACGTGCTGTGTTATCAGATCCGGCAGTCCTTCAAGCCGGGAGAGATTACGGCGGAGGAGGCAAACCGCATGGGCTATGAGACGGCCATGCGCTGGACGAAGGGGAAACACGCCTTTTTCGTTGCCACCCACACCGACAGGGCGCACATTCATAATCACATTTATTACAACTCCACCACGCTGGACTGCACCCGGAAATACAAGGATTTCTGGCGCTCGGCCAGCGCCCTGCGTCGGCTCTCCGACCGTGTATGTCTGGAAAACGATCTCTCCGTCATCACCGATCCCAAGCTCCACAGCAAGGGCCGCTTTCTGCATTATGGTCAATGGCTGGGGCCGGAGCGCCCGCCCTCTGCCAAGGTGCGGCTCAAGGCTGCCATTGGAGAAGCCCTTGCAAAGCGCCCCGCCGATTTTGCCGACTTCCTGCGGCTCATGGAGGAGGCAGGCTATGCGGTCAGGCGGGGACGGGGCGGCGCGATCTCCTTTCTTGTGCCGGGACAGGAGAAACCGACCCGGCTCCGGGCATCCACCCTCGGGGACGGTTACGATCCCGAGGACATCCGGGCGGTCATCGCCGGGGAGCGTTCGATCCCGGCTGCGGAGGATGCCGCCCCAGCGTCCCGGCGCGTGGGCCTGATCGTGAACATTGAGCAGCGGCTTCGGGAGGGAAAAGGCCCGGCCTATGAGCGATGGGCCAAGGTCTACAACATCAAGCAGATGGCCGCCGCGCTGCAATTCCTCCGGGAGCGGCAGCTTACGGACTATGCCGCGCTGAGTGCAAAAACGGATGGAGCGGTGGACCGCTTTCACCGGCTCTCTGATGAATTGCGGGCCACCGAGACGGAGCTGGCGCACACCTCCGAACTGATGGGCGCGGTGGTGCGGTACGCCAAAACTCGCCCCGTATTCGATGGGTACAAGGCGGCCCGGTACAGCAGGAAGTATCTGGCCGAGCATGAGGCGGAGCTGGCCGATTACCGGGCGGCGAAGGCTGCCATGAACGAACTGCTGGGCGGGGCAAAGCTGCCGAAAATGGACGCGCTGAAAGAAAAGCGCCGCGCTCTGGCAGCACGGAAAAAGAAACTGTACGCCGAGTACCGGAAAGCGCAGCAGGAAATGCGGGAGGCCGTGGCGGTCAAGACAAACATTGACCATCTGCTGGGCCTGACGGACGGGCAGAAAAATAAGGAACAGGAGCGATAAGCAACGGTGACGCAGATATAAGGCGCTTGCGCCGCTGACTTCGGGACAAAGTGTCCCGAAGTGCCGGGTTTGGGGAGGCTCCCCAACAGGCATTTTTGCCGCCCCCTGCGGGCGCAAAAATCGTGAGTGTCTATACACTCACCCTGCTTGCCAATTCGCGCACCCCCGGAAACCCGGCTGTTTTCACGGGCGGCGCTTTTCTCCAAAACCGTATCGTAAAATGGCATCATGGGAAACCTATACAAACGATACGGAGGAGAAAACCATGATCTTGCAGACATTAAAAGAAAAGATACACGTCGTTTCCTTTCTACTATTGCATCCAGCCTCTTTCTATATTATACTAATGATATTTGCACCACGGCGGAAAGGAAGTGATCCTCATAGCCATCACAAGCGCAAGTTTGCCCACGAAGAAGCGGATTCTGACCGTCTGCGTGAAGCTGTTTTTGGAAAAGGGCTACAAGCAGACCACGCTGGCGGAAATCAACGAAAAGGCCGGTGTGTCTTTCAGCCAGTTCTAGAACATTTTCCGCGCCAAGGACGGCGTATTGACGGAGCTGGTGGAGTTCATGTTTGAAAACCAGTTCGCTATGGCGCGAAGCGCGGCGGGTGCGAAGCTGCCGCCGATCTATGTCTACGCGGTCGAAACAGCGATCCAGATGACGCTGACGGAGCTGAACGAAAACCTGCGGGAGATCTACATTGAAGCCTACACGCAGAAGGAAGCGTCTGAATTTATCTTCCGGGAAACGGCGAAGGAGCTGTATCAGATCTTCGGTCCGTATCAGCCGGAGCTGACTGCCCGCGATTTTTATGACATGGAGATCGGCTCAGCCAGCATCATGCGCGGCTACATGGCGCATCCGTGCGACGAGGAACTGACGCTGGAAAAGAAGCTGCGGCTGTTTCTCACCATGAGTCTGCGGGCGTACAACGTCCCGAAGGAGGAAACGGAACAGGCGATCCGGTTCGTGGAAGGGCTGGATATCCGCACGATCTCCGAACAGGTGATGCAGGCACTGTTCCGTGCGCTGGCGATGCGCTTTGAGTTTTCCCTCGCGGGGATCACGCTGCCAGCACAAAAATAGAAGCCAATATGTATTGCAAGGGAGTACTCCCTTGCATCGGGATATATCCCGATGCAATCCCATCTTGCTCCAAAACGCGCTTCCCACGGGGGACGGGACGACGCGCGAGAAGAAAGTGAGGAATGACTATGAAAAAACGACTGCTCAGCATCCTGCTCATGTGCTGTATGGTGCTGACACTGCTGCCAACAGCGGCTTTTGCAGAGGACAGCACGGAAACCCCGCCCGTGTGCAGCTGCGAAACAACCTGCACGGCGGACAACATGAACACGGAATGCCCTGTCTGTGGAGCGGAGAATGCCATACCGCAGAACTGCGGTCAATACATCCCTGTTGAGGACCGAACCGGCGAAAACGGCAGCACCGAGGGAGCCGATGATCCGAATGGTTCCACAGAGCTGAGTGCCGCAGATCAGGTACAGGCCATGATCAACGCTTTACCGAGTGCCGAGGCAATTACAGAGGAGAACGCTGAGGAAGTCGAGGCGCAGCTTGAGGCCATCGACGAGGCGAAGGAGAAGCTCTCCGACGAGGAAATCGATGAGCTGGATATGACCCGGTATGCGGAAGCTGCCGCTGCATTGGGGGCGCTGGTTGCGCCAATGCTATTGGCTAATGATTCGCCTGACGAGCAGTTTTCCCTCGCTCCCGGCGGCAGATATTATTTTGACCTCTCCGGCGCAAACATCCCCGGAACGGCAAACGGCAGTCTGCCGGACAGCACCCTGCACTATGTTCCCTTTACCTACGCAGGAACGGTGAACGCCTACAAGCTCACAACGGAGATGGCAACCACCGAGGAGCATGCACAGAAGAATAAATATCCCCACAGCCTGTTCGTGGCGGATTATGCCGTAACGAATGATGTAAGCTGGAATGCCCTGAATACCGCAGATCTGATTTTCAGCAAAAATTATGCCAGCGGCGGCGTGGACTATACCCTGCGCACACCGTCTGCGGGAAGTGGCTGTACGGGTTTAGCCGATTCCCAACGCGGCGTGCCCCAAAGCAACGAATGGGACACGATGCTGAACAAGAACAGCGGATATATCCAAAACTGGAATGAAATGTATTCACGGGGACAGGATACTTTTTCTGGCGGCGCGTCGTTCCGTGCGGATCGCGGGTACTTTTCGGCCCGCTACTGGCGCCTCAACTCTGCTACGAGCTCCTACCCGTACCGCGGTTTCCGCCCCGTCCTTGAAGTCCTGAACCCTGACGAACTGGGTTCTGGCGGACTGAAGGTCGTTACCCTTGACCTTGGCGGCGGCAAGCTGGGTAATAGCTCCGAGGATATTCAAATCATCGTGAAAAACGGCAGCGAGTTTACCGCGCCTGCGTCCGGCGGTTTGACCCGCCCGGACGAAAATACAGATAGCTACTTCATGTGGCTTGGAAGCAACGGCAAGCTCTACGCCCCCGGCGCCAACGTTCCGGCTGATGTGACGACCCTGACGGTACAGTGGACAGCCCCGACCTACGCCGTAACCCTGCACGCGAACGGCGGCACGATCAACAGCGGCAATGTCACCGAATACACCTACGGCGTGGGCGCAACACTCCCGACAGATGTGACGCGCACCGGGTACACCTTCAAGGGCTGGTATGATAACGAAAATCTGACCGGCTCTCCTGTTACGGCGATCAGCAACACCGAAACGGGCAACAAGGAATACTGGGCGAAGTGGGAAGCAAATACCTATACCGTGACATTTGACCCTAATGGTGGCAGTGTCAATCCGGTTGCTGCTACCACAGATAGTTCCGGCAAGCTGTCCTCTTTACCTACACCAACCCATGGTGGCAACTATCGTTTTGATGGATGGTACACCGCACAGACCGGCGGCATAAAGGTTACCTTAAATCAGGTTTATACGGCAAATACCACCCTATATGCCTACTGGATCTATACTGGCGGCAGTTCATCTTCCAAAGGCAGGGACGATCCCTCCGGCAACGCCTTTATCACTGATCGTCCGAACAAGGATAACCCGACCACACCAACCACAGCAAAATCAAATCCTGTAAAAGTGGATAGTAAGGGAAATGCAGTGATTACAAGAAGCATAGTTGCTGATGTTATCTCCGTTGCCCAGTCTGACTCAATAAAGCATGGGAATACGAAAAACGGTATCGCGGTGGTTGTTCCTGTGGAAATCAGCAAAGCGTTAGCTGGTGTGCAGATTACGCTGAAGGCAGATGCACTGGATAAACTAGTGTCCTCTGGTGTCAAACGGTTCACCATCGATACCGACAGTATGGCTGACTTTGGATTTATGCTGGATACCCTAAAGGAACTGAACCGTCAGACTACCGGAGATCTTATTCTAAAAATGAAGAAGACCGCAGTTACCTCTCAGGAAGCAGAAACAGCCATTGGAAATCGCCCGGTCTATGATATTACCTTATGGGAAGTAAAGAACGGCAAGGAAACTGCTGTCAACTTGAGCGGGAAGACCGTCAGCATTGCAATTCCGTATACTCCGGCGAAAAACGAGCAGCCTGACAACCTGTATGCGGTTTATGTGGACGAAAACGGTAATGTACAGTGGATCAGCAAATCCAGCTATAATATGGATCAGGAAGCAGTGATTTTTGCAGCAGAGCATTTCAGCATCTACGGCATAGGCTACAAGAATCAGATTCCTGCCTTTACCGACGTGAACAACCACTGGGCAAAGGACAATATGCTCTTTGTTGTTAGCCGTGGGCTGCTGAGTGGTACCAGTGCCACCACCTTCAGTCCCAATACCGGCATGACCAGAGGAATGTTTGTCACCGCACTGGGGCGATTAGCAGGTGTTGACCCGACGGATTACCAGGCCAGCAGGTTTACCGATGTGAAAGAAGATGCTTACTACGCCCCCTATGTCAACTGGGCGGCAAAGACTGGCGTTGTCAGTGGAACGACAGACACTGCTTTCGCCCCGGATACCAACATCAACCGCGAGCAGATGGCGGTCATTATGAAGAACTACGCTGCCAAACTGGGCTACACCATCCCGAAAACTCTGGAAGTTGTGAATTTTGCGGATAGCGCAGGTATTTCTTCCTGGGCAAAAGAAGCGGTCAAGTCCATGCAGCAGGCGGGCATCCTTGCGGGCAAGACAAACAACTGTTTCGACCCTGCTGGAACCGCAACCAGAGCCGAAGTCGCTGCCGTCCTGCGGCGGTTCGTGGAGATCGTCATCGATCCGCAGACTGCCAACGGCTGAGTGCAGAACGACAGCGGTGAATACCACCGTAGACGGCAAGACCATCGGTGCGGATGGAGCCAGAAAGTAAGTTGTTTTACCAGCAAATTAAAAATTAAAACAGGGGCATTCCAAACGACATGTGTACTGGAATGCCCCTTCTACAATAAAAGACTGTTTGCCCGTAATAGCAGCGGACAAAGAATAAACGCGGTCGGGTAAGCAGATACCCAGCCGCGTTTATTCTTTCTCGGGTTTTCCCCTTGTGTCGAGCATTTTGTCAATCAGGGCAAGTAAAAGCTCCTGTTCCCGATGACTGCATTGTAGGACTAAACGCTGTATGCGCTCTACGATTTCGCTCTCCTGTTCTATCTGCGGTGCGAGAACTTCATCAAATGAAGCACCAATAGCATTAACGAGACGGATCAGGACGTCCAAGCTCGGCTTTCGTTTGTCATTCTCGATAGCTGCTAGAAAACGAGAACTGATTTCAGCACGATCCGCAATTTGCTCACGGGTATAATCCCGTTTTTCTCTAGCGCAGCGAAGGGAACAACCAAATGAGAACATAATTTGTTGCTTTTTTTTAGACACTCTCCGTCACCTCACATAACAATATTCTACGATTTACCAATGCTATGCGAAATGATTGCAGAGTAGCTTTTTCATAACCACTATCCGTTCCGTTCTGGCTTAAGGGGGGAGTTGATGATATACAAAGAAAATAGCCTGTCTGTTATCAGCGGGCGTTCTTAACGAAAAAATCTGGCTGCAAAATCTCGCTAGCAATCAAAAAATCAACTTTCCATTCATACCATTTTTGCGGAACGATACGGAACTATTAGT
>ERZ773162.1027-NODE-1027-length-25384-cov-3.648861_pt1 | contig 25384 bp, 24 predicted proteins | sample MGYA00511113_ERZ773162 | MGnify/ENA primary metagenome ERZ773162 (study PRJEB29015, sample SAMEA2737807) | human gut metagenome | biome: human gut; feature: human-associated habitat; material: faeces | place: China | collected 2012 ... | reverse complement strand
GGATAAAAATCCCGTAGCTGCGTGTTCACATAGCTCAATAATATCATAGGATCTGTTGGTAACATATTTTTTCTCTCCTTTGTTTTTGTCTATGTTAACATGTACTTTATTATTCTTCAATGCTTTCTCTTTCCGCATGATATTTGACATCCTACCTTTGTGCGTGTTAATATACTACTATATTAATAATCTGTTTAGGTGTTGTGCAAATCTGTACAGATTTTATACAATGGGAAAAGGGGTCTATTTTATGGAGGTGCAAAAATTATTCAAAGCAAACAAGCGGGAATCAGCCGTTGATATTGTTGTCAATAATATTAAACATCTGTTGATGGAACGCAAATTAAAGCCGGGAGACCGACTACCAAGTGAATCCGAGATTTCTGAGGGAATGGGTGTCAGCCGTGGTTCCGTCCGGGAAGCCATGAAGATTCTGTCCGCATTTGGACTTGTAGATGTCAAAGTCGGCAATGGAACTTATGTATGTGAGAAGCCAGGATCCACTCTGATGGATTCTCTTCTTCTGAGTTTTTTTGTCACTAATCCGGATCCGGAAAAGCTGTATGAACTCAGACAGGTGATTGAGATTGATGTTCTGGAAATGATACTAAGACATTATGATGAAAATACTGCTGAGCGGAAAGCGCTGAGAGAAAATCTGAATTTACTTGGAAAACTGATAGACAAGGATCTGTCACTGGAACAGTTGAAAACCATAGACTTGGAATTCCACCATCTGATGGGAAGCTGTACAAAGAATGTTCTGATGGAGCGGATTTACAGTATTGTTCTTGATTTTATGGAACCGACGATTACCGCTACCCTAAAAACTCACCATGGTGAGATCACTTACCAGGAGCATCAGAAGATCCTGGAAGTTATTGAAACGCAGGATTATGATCGCATCCACGATGTCATCACGGATTCTGTGAACACCTGGTCAACACGCCAACAAGTTTCTAATCTTTAACCCTATAAAAATCCCGTGAACTGCACTCGGCATTCACGGGATTTTGCTTTTCTCATATTAATCTTTGATCACTCTGACTGCTTTCACTGGACTACGATAACTTACACCAGAGATCGTGATACCCACACGTGGGTTGCTGGCATGTACAACCTGTCCGCCACCCACATAGATTGCCACGTGGTTGATACCTGAACGGTTGCCATAGAATACCAGGTCTCCCGGCTTCAGCTCAGACAGACTGATCTTGGTTCCACAGTTCGCCTGTGCACGGGATGAATGCGGAAGGCTGATACCATAATTTCGGAATACAGAAAGTACAAATCCGGAACAATCCGCTCCCTTAGTCAGACTGGTTCCTCCCCATACATATGGATTACCAATATACTGTTTTGCAAAGTTACTGAGTGCCATCCGCACATCAGATACACCTGCTCCATACATGACTTCAGAAATCGTCAGTGCTTCATCAAGCTTGGCACCTACATTTACATAATCTTTGAAAAGATATCCTTCCTCACCGTCCAGATCAATCTTGACCCACTCATCCAGCTCTTCCAGAACATCAAAGCTCTGATCGCTTCCTACAATATCCAGCACTTCGCTGTCAGTGCTCGGCTGGGTGCGAACCTTCAGGCCTTCTGTGTTCACATCTGCTACTGTCTTCAGCAGAGAACCTGCTTTCTCCAGTGCCTCGCTTCCGGTGAGCACATATTCTGCCTTAATGTATCCTTCTACTTTTCCGGATTTGATCTGCAGCCACTCGCCCTCTTCTCCAAGCACGTCACAGCCTGCATTATTACCGATCTTTCCAACGATCTTGCCTTCTGTTGAGGCACTGTCTCGAATGTTTACTTTTCCTTCAGATACGGTCACGATTCCCAGATTGCTGTATCCGTCCAGGTGAAAGGCATCCAGAACGGTCTGATTCATTGCATTTTCAACATCCGCAGTCTCTGCCGCATCCATATCTGCAGAAAGTCCGATCTGTGAACTGATTCCCAGTGCAGCAGATGCCTGTGCATCCATAGGTGCTGCAGTGAATGCCACAGCTCCGGCCAGTACCAGTGCAAATCCTCCTGTTATGATCTTATGGTAAATGTTATTCATATTGATTCTCCTATACTGTCATCACATCATTCAGAGTCCATTCGCAAAATCACCTCTTCAAGGCTTTCCTTTTGCTCACATATAGTTCTGAATTATTACAGAATTGTTACATTTCGAATACAATACTATAACAAATACGAGGATTTGTCAAGTAAAGCCGGCATTTCTGCCGGCTTTTCAGATTTTAGATTTTATTTGCTCATTTTATCGACTACGGACATGAGCTCGTCGATTTTTTCATCTCCATTGCCCTCCAGGATCGCTGTTTTCAGGCAGCCTTTCATATGGGCACGGATAACTTCGTTATTTACCTTTTTCAGAATGGCTTCAGTGGCAGTCACCTGGGCGGAAATATCCATACAATAACGGTCTTCCTCCACCATCCGGAGGATTCCGTCAATCTGCCCTCTTGCTGTCTTCAGCAGCCGTTCAATTTTCTTTCTGTCAGCCTGCATGCATCTACCTCCCTGTGACCCCAGCAGATTACTCGATTCCGGTAACTTCGTATCCGGCGTCAACCACTGCCTTTTTCAGTTCTTCATCAGTCACTGCACCGTCTACTGTCACATAAGCAGCCTTATCCTCCAGGCTGACAGTTGCAGTCACACCATCCAGTGCGTTCAGTGCCTTGTCTACTCTTCCTGTGCAATGAGAACACATCATTCCCTCGATTTTAATTGTTTTTTTCATGGTTGTTGTATCTCCTTTCTTTTCTGCCTGCTCAGCAGTCTGCTGCGGGGCAGTTGTTTCTGCTTTGATCTGTATATCTTCTGTACGATCTGTCTCTTTTCTGCTTTCCTGTCCTCTGTGTTTCTTCCGGAAGCTGGACTGGAATCCTTTCAGTCTCAATGCATTGCATACCACAAATACAGAGCTGAAGCTCATGGCTGCGCTTCCGAACATCGGGCTTAACTGCCAGTTCAGCAACGGATAAAATACACCTGCTGCCAGCGGAATACCGATGGCATTGTAGCAAAATGCCCAGAACAGATTCTCTTTGATGTTGCGGATCACTGCACGACTCAGCTGTACAGCGGTCACCGCATCCAGCAGGTCACTCTTCATCAGAACAATATCTGCGGACTCAATGGCCACATCTGTTCCTGCTCCGATGGCAATACCAACATCCGCTCTGGCCAGTGCCGGTGCATCGTTGATACCATCACCTACCATGGCAACTTTATGGCCTTCCTCCTGCAGTCTGCGGACTTCCCTTTCCTTATCCTGCGGAAGTACCTGTGCGATCACGCGGCTGATGCCAAGCTGCTTTTGAATGGCTCTTGCCGTCTTCTCATGATCACCTGTCAGCATGACCACGTCAAGTCCCATCTGCTCCATCTCGCGGATTGCTTCTGCACTGGTCTTCTTCACCGGATCTGCCACTGCAATCATACCGAGAAGCTTCTGATCCGCTGCAATGTACAGCACTGTCCTGCCTTCCTCTGATAATTTTCCTGCTTCTGCATCCATTCCGTCAAGTGTAACTTTCTGTGCATCCATCATTTTCTGATTTCCTGCCAGCACTTTTCTTCCGGATACCATTCCTGAGACGCCCTGCCCCGCTTCTGCGGCAAATTCCGTTGCCTGAGAAACTTCAACTCCTGCTTCCTCTGCATATCTTACAATAGCCTCTGCTAACGGATGCTCACTTGCTTTTTCCAGAGATGCTGCCAATCCTAAAAGCTCTGCTTCGGTCACACCCGGAGCTATTCTCACTGCTGCCACTGCCGGATGACCTTCGGTAATGGTTCCTGTCTTATCCAGCACCACGGTATCTACCAGATGCGCAGTCTCCAGACTTTCACCTGACTTGATGAGGATTCCCTGCTCTGCTCCCCGACCGGTTCCAACCATAATGGCTGTCGGGGTTGCCAGACCCAGTGCACACGGACAGGAGATCACAAGCACTGCAATACCAGATGCCAGTGCAAAACTGAAGGTTGCTCCTGACAGCAGCCAGACTATGATCGTAATCACTGCAATAGTAATAACTACCGGAACGAAAATACCGCTGACCTTATCTGCCAGTTTGGCAATGGGCGCTTTACTTCCACCAGCTTCCTCCACCAATCGAATGATCTGCGACAATGTGGTATCCTCACCGATCCGGTCTGCCTTCATCTGAAAATAACCGGCCCGGTTAACGGTTGCGCCGGTTACCCGATCTCCGACCTTCTTCTCTACCGGAATGCTCTCACCAGTGATCGCTGACTCATCCACTGTTCCGGTTCCCTCCAGGATCACCCCATCCACAGGGATCCCTTGTCCTGGTTTTACGATAACCGTCTCGCCTACCTGTACCTGATCCGCAGGAATCTCTGTCTCCCGACCATTTCGTACCACCAGTGCCGTCTTCGGAGCCAGATCCACCAGCTTGGTGATAGCATCAGAAGTCCGGTTCTTTGATCGGGATTCCATATATTTTCCAATGGTGACCAATGTCAGGATCATGGCTGCAGATTCAAAATAAAGATTCATGGCTGCCATATGTGCCATATCCGTCTCGCCGCGCCCCATGGCATATCCCATCACATACAGGCGGCTGACACTGTAGACAAATGCTGCCGTGGAACCCATAGCCACCAGAGTGTCCATATTCGGTGCTCCGTGGAACAGCGACTTAAATCCGTTCTCATAGTATTTCCGGTTCAGATACATGATCGGAAGTGTCAGGAACAGCTGAGTCAGTGCAAATATCATCATATTCTCATGTCCAAGCAGAATGCCCGGCAATGGCCATCCCAGCATATGTCCCATGGAAATGTACATGAGTACAATCAAAAATACAATAGACCAGCCCAGACGATGCTTCATCTTTTTGGCTTCTTCTGCTGTCCGCTTCTGCAGATCATTCTCTGCTTTTTTCGCCGGCTCATGGGCATCCTTGACAGATGCACCATATCCTGCATCCTCCACTGCATGAATGATCGCTGCCGCATCGGTGGCTTCATCTTCATATTCCACCACCATGGAATTCTGCAGCAGATTGACCTGCACCTGATCCACACCCGGAACCCGGCTTACAGCCTTCTCCACATGGGCACTGCATGCACTGCAGCTCATGCCGGTCACATCAAACTTTTGCTTCATTTTATCTATATCTCCTCTCTCAGTGCTTATTGATATTTGCTATCGTAACACCCCACCTGGGTGTCCTGTTAAATCTGTTATAACATGAAGCAAATCACATGTCAAGGATGTAATCTTACTTATTTCTTCTCTGGTCTCCAGAATGTCTTTATATATTTGATAGCTTCGTCTTCTTGCATGTGGAATCGCATGATAATCTGTGACTGTGCATCCGCTTCAGTTGTCCCAAAATCCTGACAAAGTTCAATCATATTACGGATGCCATCGTTTCTCCCTTCCTGAATACCAGCAATCTTGCCCTTTTCTATTGCCCGATCTAATACATCGCACATTGTTTTAACTCCTCCTTCTTCTTTTAATTCTTCATTATATATTTCTTCAAATCTGTTATCATCTGTCATAACACTAAACAGTTGCAGGACTTCTTTCACATGACAAAGTTTCTGATTGCTTGGTGTGTAATCAATCTGCTTTCGTTTTTGTGAAAAGAATTCTGCAACAACCCGGAAATCACTTTTGAATTGTTGGATCTGTTCATCCGGCAAATATGCAATCTGGTACAGATTGATCTTATAATCATTTACATAGTTATCCAGACCGTCAGGAATCTTCAACCGTTCTTTTAGAGAAATGGGACCATTCCATAGATATTCATAGCCAAAATACAGCACCATAGTGATCACTGGATATCGATCCTGTTTGTCCAGCTCTTTCCCCTGTTTCTTCAACAATTGCGCACGATACTCCATCCCGTCATAGGCAATAACACGCAACGGCATATCTGAATCAGAGCTCGTCTGATTTTCAAATCCTATACATGCCAACCGTAGATTGCCTGATCTCCATCTCTTTGCCACATCCCGATCAATTTCATGAAGCTTCCCATCTGTTTTATATGCACTTCCTGTAATCTGATCCTCCAGATCATTTTCCCGTATAATCTCTTGTCCTCCGAACAACAATACATTTACAATGTCCGAAAATACATCATTGTAAGCCAACAGAATCTTCTCTGCAATATCTTTTTCCCCCATTTAAGCCCCATCCTTTGTATATTTTATAATATAAACGAACACTTGTCACTACTTTTTGCCTTTCAAAATACAACCATTCGCTCTATTTTATTTCATTGGAATCTTTCTCTCGAATTGAGATAGATCTTATGATTTATTGATCGTGGTCTTTAAAATACCACGTATTGCATGAAAATGCAAGTAGATTTTTAGCATGAAAGCCTGGGACGATTGCATTCCACGAACTACAAACAGCTCCGAAGGATAGCAATAAACTGCACTGCTATCCTTCGAAGCTGTTTATAATTCTAAAGTATTCTATTATATCTGGCGTGCCACACTCTTGCCCCAGTTCATATCAGACAGAATATGCGCCTTCAATTCATCCAGTGACTGAAACTTCTGCTCAGGTCTGCGGAATTCAATGAATTCTACCATGAGATCCTGTCCATACAGATCTCCATCAAAATCAAAGAGATAGGTCTCCACTCCTCTGCGGGTCTCGCCGCCGACCGTAGGCTTATACCCCACATTAGTGATACCGTAATACTCATCCTCTTTCACAAATGTGCGGGTCAGATACACACCATCTTTTGGCAGCAGTTTTTCCTGCGGTGGAAGCAGATTAGTAGTCGGCATTCCAATGGTACGACCGATCTGCCTGCCGTGGAGCACAATACCACTCACATAATACCGGTATCCAAGCAGCTCATTGGCAAGCTTCACATTACCGTCATGAAGGGCTTCCCGGATATAGGTACTGCTGATATCTCTGCCGTGGCTTTGTTCCTTCTCTACCACTTCAACGGTGTATCCATATTTTGATGCCAGCTTCTGAAGCATTGCATGATCTCCTCGCCGCTGATATCCAAAATGAAAATCTGTTCCCACAGCTGCAAACTTCATTTTCAGCTGTCCCACCAAAACATCTTCAATAAAACGTTCCGGCTCCATGTGGGCAATCTCCGGCACAAAGGGGCATTCCAGCAGATTGTCAACACCTGCTTTGGCAAGCATCTCCCGACGTTCTTCATTGGTCAGAATATTCTGTGCAGACAAACCTGACAGCATACGGGTCGGATTGCTGGCAAAGGTAAAGATCGTTGCCTCCAGACCATTCTTTTTCTGCTCCAGGATGTGCTGCAGCAGCTTCTGATGCCCTCTGTGGAGTCCATCAAATTTTCCAAGGCTGACCGCTGATGGTGCCATCGTTCCAAAGCTGGTCTTTCCTGTAATATAATTCATGGTAATCCTCTTCGTTTCCTTCTATCTACTCATAGCCATCCCATATGCGGCATGTACATGGCTCTGAATTATTATTTCTCATAAAACATTTTCAAAAGTCTGAAATGCTGTCTGTCCCGTTCTTTCTCATACTGATAAAGTCCTACAAATGCACCATCTGCATCATAGACTCTGATTTTCTGACCGGCTGCAGGCTTTGATTCCGATACCCCCAGGGGGAGTGCATTTCCATTATGAGCTGCCTTTGACAGTTCTTCATTCAGATAGACTGCAGGCTCTTCATCAAACATCCGGTCGATGGGAATGATGATCTCCTCCAGGCGTTCTTCGTCCCGGATGGTCTCGATCTGTGATAAAGTCAGGCTGTCTTCGACACAGAACCGCTCTACCCTGGTACGGAGAAGCTTGTCCATGCAGCCATGGCAGCCCAGCTTTTCGCCAATATCATGACACAAAGTTCTGATATAAGTTCCGCTGGAGCAGTGTACCCGCATCTTCACTCTGGGCAGATCCATCTCAAGGATCGTGATCTCATGGATCACCACCGGGCGGGCTTTCCGCTCCACTTCTTTTCCAGCTCTAGCCAGATCACAGAGCTTCTGTCCATTGACTTTCAGCGCGGAATACATGGGCGGTATCTGCTCATAAGGTCCCTCAAAGGAAAGGACCGCTTCCCGCACTTGCTCTTCTGATGCAGTGACCGTTGCAGATTCCAGCACAGTTCCTGTGGTATCCTGAGTATCTGTAGACTGTCCCAGAAGCATCACTGCCTCATAAACTTTATCATGTCCGGCCAGCAGGTCACACAGCTTCGTTGCTTTTCCCAGACATACAGGAAGAACTCCCTCCGCTTCCGGATCGAGAGTTCCTGTGTGTCCGATCTTTTTCTGTTTTAAAATACCACGCAGCTTCGCCACTACATCATGTGACGTATAGCCGCGCTCTTTATATACATTGATGATTCCGTTCACTATTCCTCCTGATGCCGCATCTGGCGCTCAATATGCAGCGTCAGATTGTTGATGATGTCATGGAAGGTTCCTTTCATGGTCACTCCGGCTGCACGCACATGTCCGCCGCCGCCAAAATAGGAAGCGACTTTGCTCACATCTACCTGTTCCTTAGAACGAAGAGAAACCTTGAATTCCATATTTCCCACTTCATACAGAAAAATAGCAACTTCCACACCCTCTGTCAGCTTCAGCTGGCTGACGATTCCATCCAGATCTGTGGTTATAACGCCGAAGAAATCCATTTCCCGCTTTCTCATGACACTGATAATGATCTTTCCATCCATGAGCCGCATGCTCTCCAGCAGTGCTTTTCCCATAACCTGATTCTGACGGTAGGTCTTTTTGTAATATGTCTCTTCCAGAATATATGTATGCGGAACACCCTTTTCCATCAGCATGGCTGCCACTCGCATGGTATCCGGAGAGGTACAGCTGTACTGAAAGACGCCTGTATCATGGGCAATTCCCATATACAGTGCACAGGCTGCCTGTTTGTTGATCTTTTCCGGATCCATCAGGCTGCACAATACTTCACATGCGGAACTTGCATCCGGCAGAATCACATTTTCATCAGCAAATCCATGATTGCTCACATGATGATCCACGCAGAAAGTACGCTTTGCCTTCTGAAAATACGGCAATGCGTCACCCAGACGATCCAGAGCTGCACAATCCACACTGATAAACAGATCATAAGTCCGATCCTGTCCGTCCGGCTGCTTCAGTTCTTCATATCCTTCTATGATGGAAAATTTGTTATCTGGCTGTTCCAGCCAGATATCTGCTTTGATCTGCGGATAATTATCCCTCAGATACTGCCAGAGACCAATACATGATCCAACGCTGTCACCATCCGGATGAATATGTCCGGCAATGGCAACATTGGAGACATCCTGCAATTCTTTCTCAAGCTGCGTCATACTTCCTCATCCTCTTCTTCATCATCACTGATATCTTTGGTAACTTCGTCAATAAGTTTCGACATATTTACACCATATGCAATGGACTGATCCAGAATAAATGTGATCTGCGGCGTATTTCTCAGGTTCAGCTCATGAGCAAGCTGTCTGCGGATATATCCTTCCGCACTCTTCAGCCCTTTCATGGTGCTCTGCTGGGAGGCTTCGTCTCCCAGCACGCTGATATATGCTTTACAGGTCTTTAAGTCGGGCGCAACTTCCACTGTGACTACAGAAGTCATAGGATTGATGCGCGGGTCTTTGATTTCCTTACGGATGATCTCAGACAGAACTTTCTGGACTTCACCGTTGATACGGGTATTTTTAATACTGTTTTTTCTCATATTCTATCTTGGCACCTCTACCATGATGTAGGCTTCTACCATATCAAGCTCCTGGATCTCGTTGAACTTGTCAAATACAAGACCACATTCAAATCCGGCTTTTACTTCCTTCACATCGTCCTTGAAACGCTTCAGGGAAGCCAGCTCGCCCTCGTAGATCTGTTTTCCTTCACGAGAAATACGAACCTTGCATCCACGCTGGAACATACCGTCAAGCACATAAGAACCTGCGATATTTCCTACGCCGGAAGCCTTGAAGATCTGACGGATCTCTGCATGACCGATAACTTTCTCCTCAAATACCGGATCCAGCATACCCTTCATAGCACGCTCTACATCTTCAATTGCACTATAAATGACACGGTACAGACGAACATCTACTTTTTCTCTGTCCGCAGTTTCTTTTGCTGTTGCATCCATTTTTACGTTAAATCCGATGATGATTGCTGAAGATGCACTTGCCAGAGTCACATCAGACTCATTGATGGCACCAACACCACCGTGGATACATTTTACAACGACTTCTTCATTGGAGAGCTTAAGCAGGGACTGCTTTACAGCCTCTACAGAACCAGCCACATCGGCTTTGATGAGCAGGTTCAGTTCTTTTAAGTTTCCAGACTGGATCTGGGAATACAGATCGTCCAGAGACATACGAAGCTTGGTATCCTCCAGCATCTTCTCACGGCTCTCTTTGATAAAGGTCTCGGCGAATGTCTTAGCCTCTTTGTCACTTTCCGGAGAAATGAAGATCTCACCTGCCATCGGCACATCGTTAAGACCAAGGATCTCAACCGGAGTAGACGGACCTGCCTCTTTCACACGACGTCCCTTATCATCCATCATCGCACGAACTTTACCATAAGAAGATCCTGCTGCGATGAAATCTCCGACATGCAGCGTACCTTTCTGTACAAGAACGGTTGCAACCGGTCCTTTTCCTTTATCAAGCTCCGCCTCGATGACCAGACCTCTTGCCTGACGCTTCGGATTTGCCTTCAGCTCCAGAACATCTGCGGTCAGCAGAACCATTTCCAGAAGATCTTCAATACCCTCTCTGGATTTTGCAGATACCGGTACACAGATGGTGTTTCCGCCCCAGTCCTCTGCGATCAGACCATACTCAGTCAGTTCCTGTTTTACACGCTCAATATTTGCACTTGGCTTATCGATCTTGTTGATCGCAACAATCACCTCTACACCGGCCGCTTTCGCATGATTGATTGCTTCGACAGTCTGCGGTTTCACACCGTCGTCTGCTGCAACTACAAGGATTGCAATATCGGTAGAATTAGCACCTCTCATACGCATAGCTGTGAATGCTTCATGTCCCGGAGTATCCAGGAATGTGATCTTTCTGCCAGATACCGTTACCATATATGCACCAATGTGCTGGGTAATACCGCCAGCCTCACGGTCTGTTACATTTGTATGGCGGATCGCATCCAGAAGAGAGGTCTTACCATGGTCTACATGACCCATAACACATACGACCGGTGCTCTCTGTACCAGAGTGTCTTCCGGATCTTCCGTATCCTCCAGAAGCTTTCCGATTACATCCTCTTTTACTTCCGGTTCCGGATCAAAATTATATTCCAGTGCGATCTCTCCTGCTGCCTCGAAGTCCAGCTCTGAGTTCACAGTCAGCATCTTTCCTTCCAGGAACAGCTTCTTGATGATCGCAGACGGCTGGATCTTCATGCGGTCTGCCAGATCAGAGATGCTGATCATCTCCGGAAGCTGCAGTTTCTTCGGCTCGGAAGAATCCTTCTTCACTACCGGCTGCGGTTCTGGTTTGATGAACCGTCCCGGTTTGTTCTTCAGCTTGCTGATATCCTCATCTTTGTACTGCTTTTCCTGCTTCTGATGATTACGGTTATCGTATCTTCTGTTTTCCGGTTTGGTCTCCACCGGTGTATCGAAGGAACGGCTCATCTGACGGCCTGCACCACCTCTTGCGCCCTGTCCTCCACGGCTGTCACGTCCACCATTCTGCGGACGGTCGCCTCTGTTATATCCCGGACGATCTCCACCACGTCCCTGTCCGTCACGGTTGTATCCCGGTCTGTCTCCACGTCCCTGTCCATCACGGTTACCCTGCGGACGGTCGCCTCTGTTGTATGCTGGTCTGTCTCCGCGTCCCTGTCCGTCACGGTTGCCCTGCGGACGGTCGCCTCTGTTGTATCCCGGTCTGTCTCCGCGTCCCTGTCCGTCACGGTTGCCCTGCGGACGGTCGCCTCGGTTATATCCCGGTCTGTCTCCGCGTCCCTGTCCATCACGGTTACCCTGCGGACGGTCGCCATAGCTTCTGCGCTCACCATTTGCAGGACGATCAGCTGCCGGTCTTGCAGGTCTTGCTGCAGGTGCTGCTGCGCCTTCGCGTTTCGGTGCTGCTGTTGATGCTGCAGGTGCTGCCGTTGTCCCTGCGGACGCTGTTGTTCCAGCTGGTGCTGCTGCCGGCTTTGCCGCTGCCGGTCTTGCCGCTGCCGGTCTTGCCACAGGTTTTGCTGCGCTTTTCTGAGTCTGCGGACGACGCTCCGGACTCTTCTTGTCTCTGCTGTTCTCCGGATTGTGTACTACTACGAATTTTTTCTTCTTTGCCGGAGCTGCTCCTTCTTTTTTAGCTTCCTGCTGCCCGGAACCTACTGCTCCGCGCACCAGTTCTGCCTGATTATCTTCAAGTGTTGCCATATGTGTTGTCACCTCAATATTCTTCTCTGCCAGTACGGCCATGATTTCTTTGCTTGTTTTGTTCAGTTCCTTTGCGAGTTCATAAACTCTGATATGCTTGTTTGGCATGATTTTCAATGCCCCCATTCCCTGTATTTACTCTAATACCCGGATCGCCGCAGCGGCCAGTCCTTCGTCTTCCACTGCTACAGACATTCGGAATTCCTTCCCACATGCTGATCCCAGTTCTGCGCTGCTGCACGCTACATACAGCGGTACTTTGTAATACTCGCAGAGACTGCGGATCTTCTTCTTTGTATTTTCAGAGGCTTCCTCTGATACCACAACCAGCTTCGCTTTGCCCTTGCGGACAGAATTCTCCACAGAAAATTCACCGCTGACACTTTTGCGTGCTCTGGTCGCCAGCCCGATATAAGAGAGAACTTTAGCTTTCTGCAATTGCTTCCATCTCCTTTTCCAGGGCTTCGTATACTTCTGCCGGGATCTGTGCCTTCAGGGATCTCTCCAATCCTCTGGATTTTACTGCTTTCTGGAAGCATTCCCTGCTTCTGCACAGATATGCGCCGCGACCGTTTTTCCGGCCAGTGGCGTCCAGCACGATTTCATTCTCTGTTGTGCGTAAGATGCGTACCATATCTTTCTTGTTCTTCATCTCACCACAGCCGGTGCACTGACGCATCGGTACTTTTTTCACTGTTCCCAAACTGTCCGCTCCTATTCCTCTGCGTTCTCGTCTTCTACAGTACCTTCCGCATACTCATTTTCATCATATGCTTCCTCTTCGTCCTCATCTTCATCGTAGAATCCTTCGTAGAATCCCTCGATGGCATTTGCCTGACTCTCGCTCTTGATATCGATCTTGAAGCCAGTCAGACGTGCTGCCAGACGTGCATTCTGTCCCTCTTTACCAATGGCAAGGGAGAGCTGATAATCCGGAACAACAACTTTTGCAGTCTTCTCTTCCACATCTGCCAGAACCACAACAACCTTTGCAGGGCTTAGTGCATTCTCGATCAGAAGTGCCGGGTTCTCATTCCAGTTGATGATATCAATCTTCTCACCACGAAGCTCATTGACGATAGAGTTGACTCTTGCGCCGTTCATACCAACACATGCTCCTACCGGGTCAACATCCGGATCGTTGGACCATACAGCGATCTTGGTTCTGGAACCTGCTTCTCTGGCGATGCTCTTGATCTCTACGATGCCGTCTCTTACTTCAGTAACCTCAGATTCGAACAGTCTCTTTACCAGCTCCGGATGGGTACGGGATACCAGGATCCGCGGTCCCTTTGTGGTATCCTTAACTTCCAGAATATAAACCTTGATACGCTCAGTCGGAGTATATACCTCTCCTTTTACCATTTCGTTCTCATTGAGCATGGCATCTACTTTACCAAGATTTACGCTGACATTTCTTCCAATATAACGCTGTACCACACCGGTAACCACGTCTTTTTCTTTTGCATAATACTGATTGAACAGAACTTTACGCTCTTCCTCACGGATCTTCTGAAGAATCACGTTTCTTGCATTCTGTGTGGTGATACGTCCAAATTCTTTGGATTTGATCTCCTCGCGGACGATATCTCCCAGCTCGTACTTCTTATCCAGAAGCTTCGCTTCTGCCAGGCTGATCTGAGTATCCGGATCTTCAACCTGCTCCACAACAGTCTTCTCTGCATATACATGGAAATCACAGGTATCTCTGTTGATCTCTACACGGAAATTCTCTTTTTCTTTTCCGAAATGGCTCTGACATGCAGTGATCAGAGAATTTTCGATAGCATCCAGCATAACATCCTTGCTGATATCTTTCTCTTTTTCCAGAATCTCCAGTGCCGTTTTCAGTTCAGTGTTCATTTTTTGTTCTTTCCTCCTTAAAAATCAAACGCCAGCCGGATCAGCGCGATGTTCGACCGCTCGATCACCAGTGTGGCTTCATCCTCAAACTCCAATGTTACTGTATCTTTATCCCATGCTTTTAAGATACCGGTGAATTCCTTCTGTCTGTCGATCGCACGGAACAGTCTCACATCTACGGACTCTCCGATACTTCTCTCAAGATCTTTGTCTTTCTTCAGCGGTCTTCCAAGCCCCGGGGAACTTACCTCAAGAATATAGCTTTCCTCAATAAAATCCTGTTCATCCAGAAGATCTGACAGTCGTCTGCTGACGGTCTCGCAGTCATCCACGCCAATTCCACCCGGCTTATCAATGTAAGCTCTTAAGAACCAGTTGCCGGCTTCCTTTACAAATTCCACATCCACCAGTTCAAACTGATGCTCTTCCATGATCGGAAGCAGGAGCTGCTCTGTCTTCTGTTCATATGTCTCTCTCTTAGTCAATCTTATCCTCCTTCTGAAAATCTCCTATACAACTAAGAAGGAGTGGACTTTTGTCCACCCCTTTCTTCAGTCTACGTATCATGTTATTCCCAGTATAACACAACATCCACTAAAATCAAGCCTTTTCGCAAAAAAAGTTACTATTCACAGCGAAACTGGAGCCTCTTAACAGAGGCGACGAGTGCGCATGTGGATGGAGTTCTGTGAATATTCTTTAAATCCTTGCTTACAGTCTTGCCACTCCGGTCTTTCTTGCGGCATCTGCAACGGCAGCAGCCACTGCCTTGCCCACTCTCGGATCAAATGCTTTCGGAATGATGTAATCTTCGCTGAGTTCTTCCTCTGTGATCAGCTCTGCCAATGCGCGGGAAGCTGCCAGCTTCATCTCATCATTGATATCTTTGGCACGTACATCGAAAGCCCCACGGAAGATACCCGGAAAAGCCAGCACATTGTTGATCTGGTTCGGGAAATCGCTGCGGCCGGTGGCAACCACTCTTGCACCACCTGCTTTTGCATCATCCGGAAAGATCTCCGGTGTGGGATTCGCACATGCGAACAGGATTGCATCCTGATTCATGGTCTTCACCATCTCAGTTGTTACCACACCCGGTGCGCTGACTCCGATAAATGCATCTGCACCAACCAGCATATCTGCCAGGCTTCCATTGCGTTTCTCCAGATTGGTCATTTTTGCCATCTCTTCCTTTATCGGATTCATACCTTCCGTACGTCCCTCATAGATGGCACCTTTCCGGTCACACAGTGTGATATGTTTCACACCCGCGGTCAGAAGCAGTCTGGTGATAGAGATTGCTGCCGCACCTGCCCCATTGACAACCACTTTTACTTCCTCTTTCTTCTTACCAACCAGTCGAAGGGCATTGGTCAGTCCTGCCAGTGTAATGATGGCTGTACCATGCTGGTCATCGTGGAAGATCGGAATATCGCATTTTTCTTTCAGCTTTCTCTCAATCTCAAAGCAACGAGGTGCGGAAATATCTTCCAGGTTCACACCTGCAAAGCTGCCGGAGATCAAATAAATGGTATTGACGATCTCATCCACATCATGACTCTTGATGCACAGCGGAAATGCGTCCACATCGCCAAATGCCTTGAACAGTACACACTTTCCTTCCATAACCGGCATACCCGCCTCCGGTCCGATATCGCCAAGACCAAGGACCGCACTTCCATCGGTCACTACCAGGCAAAGATTGTGACGACGAGTCAGTTCATAGCTCTTCTCCACATCCTTCTGGATCTCCAGACAAGGCTGTGCCACACCCGGCGTATAAGCCAAAGACAGATCATCCTTTGTGGCAACCGGAACTGTTGCAACAACTTCGATCTTACCTTTCCATTCCCCATGAAGTCTCAGTGATTCTTTTGCATAATCCATATAAATATATCCTCCTATAGTTCTTCAGTTAATCATCAGCGGGAATTTGCCAGGGCAAATACCGCCAGCACCCCCACACCGGTATGCGCACCAATAACCGGTCCCACATACTCGATCTGCACATTTTCCATTCCGTAATCTGTGATCAGCTTCTGCTTGATGGCCTCTGCTTCCTCCAGGCAGTCCCCATGACTGATAAATACGGTCTTCTCTCCGTCCCTGATCCGTTCCATCAAATCTTTGATAATTGTCTGGATCGCTTTTTTTCTGCCGCGAACCTTTCCCATCACTTCCAGTTTTCCTTCTTCATTGACCCGAATGATTGGCTTGATCCCCACCATAGAACCAAGTACTGCACTGCTTCTTGACACTCTGCCTCCACGATAAAGATGAAACAGATCATCCACTGTCACATAAGAAGCAATGTAGTCTTTATTTTTCTCACACCAGTCAGCCACTTCATCCATAGAAGCACCCTGTTCTTTCATCTGTACTGCTTTATATACAAGAAGTCCCTGACCCAAAGCCGCCAACAGCGTATCGATCACGACAATTTTACGCTCCGGATACTCATCCTTAAGCTCTTCCGCTGCGATCCGGGCACTCTGACAGCTTCCACTTAAGCCTGAAGAAAATGCCAGATGTAGAATATCTTTTCCTTCTTTCAGCAATGGTTCAAATGCTGCTTTTGCCTGCTCCGGATTCACCTGAGATGTTGTTGGCATGGCTCCTTCCCGAATATTGTCATACAACTGTTTTGGTGTGATCGGGTTCTCCGAATTGTAAGTCTCTCCGTTTAAGATGCAGCTCAAAGAAATCATGGTTATCTGATGCTCTTTCAGATAAGCTTCTGAAAGGTCTGCACTGCTGTCGGTACTGATCACATAAGATCTCATGGTTTCTGTCCTCCTCCATATATATACAATTAATAGTTTCCAAGAATCTTAAAATTAACAGCCTCTTCCATAATACCGCGGATCGCATTTTTCACCGCACTGTCATCCAGATTGCCTTCAAAATCCACAAAGAAATGGTATTCCCAGTTTCTCTCCGGAATCGGTCTGGACTCAATCTTACACATATTAAGATCGTTATAAATAATATGAGACAAAATATTATAGAGACTTCCACTGGTATGGGGCAATTCAAAACAGATGCTCACCTTCTTCGCATCCGTCTCATACATTTTCCGATTGGTAACGATGATGAAACGGGTGGAATTGAAGCGGTTATGGTTGATCGGCATCTCAAGCACTTCCAGACCGTGATAACCGGCTGCTGCCGGGCTTCCGATAGCTACCTGGCTTCTGTTCTTGTCTTCTGCCACTTTCTTGGCCGCCATGGCCGTATTGGAAAGGCTGATCCGCTGCCAGTCAGAATGCTTATCCAGATAGACAGAACACTGCATCAGTGCCTGCGGGTGGGAATAGACCGTTCGGATCTCATCCAGAGATGTTCCCGGCAGTCCCAACAGGGCATGATTGATCTTCAGGATCTGTTCTCCTACAATGTAATTGTCATATTCTTCCAGCAGATCATAGATATCATTGACTTCTCCTGCTGATGAATTCTCGATAGGAAGCACAGCATAATCTGCTACACCTTCCTTAATAGCCTCCATGCAGTCCCGCCAGGTCGGAACATGAAACGCATTGGCATCTTTGCCAAAATACTGCAGGGTCGCTTCATGTGCATAAGCACCTTCCACACCCTGATACACCACACGACAGTGCTTTCTGTCAATATGGTCGATCCTTGTAAATGGAAGGTTTCCGGAGACTCCTTCCTCTGCCAGCAACTGATATTGAAGCTTCCTGCTCATAGCCATGATCTGCTGAAACAGTTCCTGGATTCCATGACGGTTGAAGCTGTCATTGGTAAGATTTCCCAGAGTTTCCAGCTTCTCCAGTTCTCTCGCCCGGTCCAGCACCTTCTTTCCATTAGCAATCTTATATTCTGCCACCTGATGGCTGACACCCATTCGTTCCTCAAAGAGCTCTACGATTTGCCGGTCGATCCGATCAATATCCTGCCGAAGCTTGCTTAAATCTTCCATTTTACCCCTCTCTGCCCGTCTTCTTCCGTACCAGACGGGTCATCTCGCCCAGATAGGATAACGAACCGAATGCCACAATGGCATCCTCTTTTTCTGCTTTCTCATACGCCAGATCCACAGCTGCTGCAAGGCTTTCTGCCGCCTGCACATGAGAGTTGTATTTCTTCACCGTATTAGCCAGCTCTTCTGCAGGCAACGCCCTCGGATTGTCCGGTGTCATAACTGTGATCACCTCTGCTGCCAGCGATACTGTCTGCCGGACCACCTCTTCATATTCCTTATCTGCCAGCACACCCATGATAAAGATTAGCCTCTTGCCCGGCAGATCCCGCTCTACACTGTCACGGAATACCCTTGCCGCATCCCGGTTGTGGGCGCCATCCACAATAAATAACGGATCTGTGGAAATGACACTGAACCGTCCCAGCCAGACCGTCTTCTTCATACCGGCTTTCAGTGCTTCCTCAGATATCTCATAGCCTTTTCGCTTCAGCTCATCCAGCACCTCCAGTGCCAGCGCCCCGTTCAGAAACTGATATTCTCCTGCAAGGGCGATCTCCACCTGCGCATGTTCTTTGTAACTGAAGATCTGACCTTCCAGTCCACGCTTCTCAATCTTTATCTTCTCTGGCTCTACACAGATCAGCTCACAGCCTTCCTGCTCTGCTTTTTTCCGAACAGACACAGCTGCTTCCGGCTGCTGACTTGCACTGACCACTGTACATCCAGACTTTATGATCCCTGCCTTATGCTCAGCAATCTCTCCCAGCGTATTTCCAAGGAATCCCATATGATCCATACTGATGGATGCCAGTACAGCCACCTTCGTATTCCTGATCACATTTGTCGCATCCAGTCTGCCACCCATGCCGACTTCCAGTACCACCAGATCACAGTTCTGTTCCGCAAAATAAAGAAATGCAATGGCAGTCTCCATCTCGAACATGGTCGGATGCTGTCTGCCTTCTGCCAGAAGCTGGTCTCCTGCAGCCTTCACCTTCTCTGTCAGCCGGATCAGATCTTCTCTGGAAATATAGGATTCATTAACCTGGATCCGTTCCCGGTAACTGAAGATCGTTGGCGAAATATATCTTCCTACTTTATATCCGGATTCCTTCAGAACCGTCGATACATATGCCAGCACAGAACCCTTCCCATTGGTTCCTGCAATATGCACAAAAGTCAACTGATCCTGTGGATTTCCAAGCAGACTTAACAGATTCCGGATCGGTTCTACACTGAATTCACCAGAATACTGATTGCAGTCTGCAAGATATGTTTTTGCTTCTTCATATGTCATGTCTGTCACACTTTCATCTGTTTACTATCAAATAATCCAGAACCTCATTTGCAAAAGCCCGAATCATTATCAGTATAGTATAATCTGTCACATATTTCAAATACTACGGACATGATGAAACGAAATTTTTTATTATGTGGACTCCTTGGATGGTCCCTTGAAATCTTCTGGACCGGTCTTCATTCTCTGTTTAAAAGAGACAGACAGCTCATGGGCCACTCTTCCCTGTGGATGTTTCCCATCTACGGAAGCGCCGCTTTCCTGGCTCCTCTCATGCGCAGACTCCAGAAGAACTGCATCTGGAAAAGAGGCCTTATCTATATGTTATGCATCTATCTGGGTGAATATATCAGTGGAAGACTGCTAAAAAACAAAGATATGTGTCCCTGGGATTACAGCGACTGTCCTCTCCAGTATCAAGGTGTGATCCGCTTTGATTTTGCACCGCTGTGGTTTCTGACAGGGCTTCTGTTTGAGCGGGTGATCCTGTGCAGATCAGGCGATCAGAATTCTGAATTTTCGCAAAATTAGGTCTTGCTTTTTAAGATGTGATAGTGTATTCTCTTGGGTTAGGGAGATTTGGAGAATACACTCCCACATCTCAAAAACACACTTAGGAGGTATCTATGAGACATCTGATGAGTCCCCTGGATTTCAGTGTTGAAGAGCTTGACCATCTTCTGGATCTCGCCCATGACATTGAATTACATCCGGAAAAGTACGCACATGCCTGTGATGGCAAAAAACTTGCAACCATTTTCTATGAACCAAGTACCCGTACCCGTCTTAGTTTTGAAGCTGCCATGTTAAATCTTGGAGGCAGTGTTTTAGGTTTTTCTTCTGCGGCAAGCAGTTCCGCTTCCAAAGGTGAAAGTGTTTCCGATACCATTCGTATGATTTCCTGTTACGCCGATATATGTGCTATGCGTCACCCAAAGGAAGGTGCTCCGATGGTAGCAAGCATGGCTTCTTCTATTCCGGTCATCAATGCCGGCGACGGCGGTCATCAGCATCCCACGCAGACATTAACCGATCTTCTTACGATCCTTTCCTTAAAAGGACGGCTTGATCATTTTACCATTGGTCTGTGCGGAGACTTAAAATTCGGTCGTACTGTTCACTCTCTGGTACGTGCACTGTCCCGCTATAAAGGTGTAAACTTTATCTTCATCTCTCCGGAAGAATTAAAAGTACCGGATTATATTAAAGAAGATGTATTGGAAGCAAATAACATTCCATACCAGGAAGTAGAACGTATCGAAGACGTAATGCCGGAGCTGGATGTTCTTTATATGACCCGTGTGCAGAAAGAACGTTTCTTCAACGAAGAAGACTATGTACGTCTGAAAGATTTCTACATATTGAATAACCAGAAGATGAAGCTGGCCAAAGACGATATGATCGTTATGCATCCGCTCCCAAGAGTGAATGAGATCTCTGTAGAAGTGGACAAGGATCCGCGTGCTGCTTATTTCCGTCAGGTACAGTACGGTGTCTACGCACGTATGGCTCTGATTCTCACATTGCTGGAGGTAAAAGTATGTTAAATATTGGCGGACTTCACGAAGGCTTTGTACTTGACCATATCGAAGCCGGTAAAAGTATGGAGATTTATAAATATCTGAACCTGGACAAATTTGACTGCTGTGTAGCGATCATTAAAAATGCACGCAGCAACAAGATGGGCAGAAAGGACATCATCAAGATTGAATGCCCGATCGACCAGATTGATCTGGATGCTCTTGGTTTTATTGATCACAATATTACGATCAATATCATCAAAGATGATAAAATTGTGGAGAAAAAGACCTTATCTCTTCCGAAAGAGATCCACAACGTAGTCAGCTGCAAAAACCCGAGATGTATCTCCTCTATTGAGCAGGAGCTAGAACAGGTATTTGTTCTGACAGATCCGGTAAAAGGGATCTACCGCTGCAAATACTGCGAAGAGCAGTATCACAGACATAAGAAAATTGTTAAATAATAAAGGCAGGAAGCACCTTTTACAACGCAGGTGCTTCCTGCCTTTATTCATGGTTTTCACTGCCCACATACCTGCAAACTCGAACTTACTTATTATTTCTTCCAGAATTTTTTCATATATTCTGCTGCTTTTTCACTACTCAGATTATATTTCATCTCAATATAAAACTGTGTATTATCATAGCCTACATTCATCTCCTGATATGTCTCTATCGATCCCTGAATCCGACCTTCATTTTTTCCAATCTCAATTCCTTCACTCCTACCAGTTTCTAACATCTGATCTACTACATTACACATGTTTATACCTCCTTTCTCATTCTGTGCACGTTCTTTTATAGCTGACATCCGTCCTCCTGTTTTATCCAACACTTCCCAAATCGTATCATAAGTATCTATCTCCACATTCTGAAACGAGTGATTTTCCTCATAAACCTGCTTTAGCTTTTCAAAATCATTTTGATACTTCAGACTCAAAAACATGCAGGCTATATCCGTAGGAAATTCCAGTAACCGTACATCTTCCGTATGACATACATCCAGTACCTGAATGCGATAATCCGAAATATATTGCTGTAATTCCTGCGGCACACACGACAGATCAAGGAGTCCATACAGGTTATCTGATGCATCCCACGGTTTCTCTCCTATGTACAACACTAATGTAATCACCGGTATAAGTCTGTCCTCTTTCTTCAATGGAGATAGCATCCATTTTTCAGTTTTCCCGTTTTCACACGGCTCCATCACTCGCCGGGAATGCAACACAGCAATCTGTTCTTTATATTCTAATGCATCATAATCCATGATCCGCACTGGCATGGAATAATCCACATAGTTCTGCATTTCTGATCCAATCATCAACACATATTTTACGGCATCCACCTTTTTGACTACATCCCGATAACGGCTTCTTCTACGGACTCTTCCTCCTTTTCCGCTCTTACCACTATATCGAATATTCATATCTTCCACCTGTTCAGATGCTACAACTGGTTTTCCATGATACAGCCACCCATTTACCAGCCAAGTGAAATGTCTGGCATCTTTGTAATACGATACCATTGGTTCTTCTTTTTCTCCCATTCTTCTCCTTTTATTGTATCTTCATTAGCTTTACGTTGCAAGCGCATTCATATATTTTTACGCATAATTTCATACAACTGGAACATGTAAAGCACTATGTAAAATACAACTTGTAATATTATTATATTTCGACGGTATGGATATATGGAATTTCGTGGGATCACCACTTCAGATTTATAAATATCGTATCACAAATGCTAATCAGATTCAATAATTTTTATAACATGATAAAGAACAGCGTTGCCTGTATTGTAGAGAAACATCTCCACAATACAGGCAACGCTATTCTTTATTATTTTCTACCCTTTCGCCAGCGGAAGTTCCATCTCAATGGTAAAGGTATTTTCCTGTGTATCAGTTCTCCAAGCAAAGGTTCCTCCATGATTTTCAATGATCCTTCTGCATGTCTTAAGACCGATCTGGGTGCTCTCTATCTGGTTCTTTTGCTCAAGAACATGGTTCTTGAGCAGGATGTGCAGCATATCCTGGTGCTCGTCGATCTGAATCTGTAATGGATACGCGGGATCTCCATATTTTTTCAGATTGGACAACAGATTGTCCATGACACGCTGCATATATTCACTGTCCACCTGAACTGCTCCTGGCAGTTCACCAATCTGACAGTTGATCGTTCCCCCCCGATCCTGCCAGTCAAAGAACTGCCCATTACACAGATCCTCTGCCATCTCCTCACAGGGAATTGTCTGCAGCTGCAGTTCTTTTTCTTCTTTTCCATAGACCAGAAAATATTCAAAGAGCCGGTCAGAGACTTTCTTAATCTGAAATGCTTTCTTTCTGCAATATTCCAGATACTTCTGAAGCTGCTCCTCATTTTCATAGCGATGCATATTAAGGAGCTCCAGATAACCGATCAGCGAAGTCAACGGTGTCCTCAGATCGTGAGACATGGCTGTCACCAGCTCCATATTGGCCTTCTCCGCCTCCGCCTTCATCTGCTGCTCTTCCAGAAACCCATTTTTCAGTGCCGTAATTCCTTCTGCCAGACTGGTGATCTCATCGTTTCCTTTAATCGTGATCGGATATTCCAGATTGCCTCCGCCTAATATCTTAAGTTCACTCTCCAGCCGATTGATATAACGGATCTTATGATGGATCATCAGCAACAGCAATAACAGAAAGACGATTCCTCCGGTCACATACATGGCAACATCTGCCCAGTACATATAATTCATATCCAGATAAACTTCCAGCTGAACCTTTATAGGCATTCCATCATAAAGGTTGACTGTATAATACATGGATTCATATTCCGCATCTACTTCATAAGGCTCATCCCCGGAGTTCGCCATAAATGGTCCCAGCAGCTCGTCAATATCCCGGTAAAAGGTCACATACACATTTTTCTGTTTCCGGACCCAGTTTACCAGCTGCTTAATATTATCCTCTGTCACCTGCTCTTCCTGCACATAATCCTGCAGGCTCTGCAGCATATCTGTTATATCCTGCTCATATTTTTCATCGGAATATACCACATTATAGATCCAGTCGACAGCAATATTCCGTGCAAGATTCGCGGCGGCGATCGCAATTAGCAACGCTGCCGCACACATACCAAGCAGCTCCAGCGTCAGTCGGTTTTTCCAGATATTTTTCTTCTTAGTTGACACAGTAACCCCTTCCCCAGATATTCTGGATATAAGATTCTCCCTTCTTCTCCAGCTTCCGACGGATGTTACGGATATGCACCATCACCGTATTACCGGAATTAGGCAAAAATTCTTCCTTCCATACCAGTTCATAGATCTCTTTGACAGAAAATACTTTTCTCGGATGAGAGATCAGCAAAAGCAGGATCTGATATTCCATCTCCGTGAGAGCGATCTTCTCTCCCGCCGCCTGCACCGTCTGCAGATCCGGATCAATCGTAATATCCCGATAACACACCAGCTCTTCTTCCTTCTCTTCCTGCTTCTGATACACTTTATAGCGGCGGATCAGCGCTTTCACTCTGGACAACAGTTCCATATAAGAAAATGGCTTTACCAGATAGTCATCGCCTCCTGCAGAAAAACCAAGTACTTTATCATGTTCTCCTGATTTTGCAGTCAGAAACAGGATAGGCACATTATTTTTCTCACGAATCTTCGTACATGCAGCGATTCCCGATTCTCCGGGCATCATAATATCAAGGATCACCAGATCCTTTCCAGACGCTTTTTCTACTGCTTCCTGCGCATTACAGGCTTCTGTGATCTCATAGCCCTCACTGGACAGCATCATCTGCAGCACTTCCCGGATCTCCGGTTCATCATCAACCACAAGAATTTTCTGTTTTTCTGCCATCTGTGCACGCTCCTCTCCTCATATTTTTTCCAGTGTAACATGTATCTCACCTGCAAATAAAGACATTTGAAACATAATTAAGATTAATTAAGAAAATGGAGCATCAGACTTCTGATGCTCCATTGCCGGTCTCCATAATGTAGAACTCAGCAGTTCTGCCAGTTCTCTCTTTATAATGTGATCCTACCCTGGACACAAATTCATTCACTGCATCGTTCTCCACAATACTGATGGTACAACCTCCAAATCCAGCTCCCATCATACGGGATCCCAGGACTCCCTCGATCTCCCAGGCTTCCTCCACCAGAATATCCAGCTCCTCACAGGACACTTCAAAATCCTCTTTCAATGATAGATGAGACGCATTCATCAGCTGTCCGAATTCCCGGATATCTCCTTTATTCAATGCTTCTACCGCCTGGATCGTCCGCTGATTTTCTGTCACTGCATGTCTGGCCCTCCGCAGACACACC
>ERZ773162.1008-NODE-1008-length-25904-cov-3.838253_pt1 | contig 25904 bp, 19 predicted proteins | sample MGYA00511113_ERZ773162 | MGnify/ENA primary metagenome ERZ773162 (study PRJEB29015, sample SAMEA2737807) | human gut metagenome | biome: human gut; feature: human-associated habitat; material: faeces | place: China | collected 2012 ... | reverse complement strand
TGCCTGATGGAATCTACTTCCTATATTAAATTCCGCTCCTGCCACAATATGCTTTGCAAAAATACTATTTCGATTAACACAATTTTCGTATGATACTGCCTCTAAAAGAACAGGCGAAAATTCTATATTATTCCATACAGCAAAATCGTCCTGGGAAAAGCCTAATATAAAATAACGCTGTACAATTCCACGTTCAATACACCGCTCCATAAACGGCACAATAAACGCTTGTAATACTTTTTCCACTTGGTCAATGTTATGCCAATTATGGAACAAAAGAGTGGCATATTTCTTTTCAGAATAGCAACTTCCATAATAATCACTTAATGAAACCGCATCATCCAATGTCACACAACATTTTTCTGTGCACTGCAAACTATATTTTGTATATGAATCATCTCTAAAATCCATAAACTCTGAACCATTGATGATTTCCTGTAAATCAGCAAGATACTGATTCTCCATTGGTAAAACACTAATACCTGTAGCAAAATACTTCTTCTGATATTTTTTTGCAATACGAGTTGCCAGCACAACCTCATACAACATATCCGGCCATAAAGAATTTAAATATCCTCCACCAATAATGTGAAGCACATCTATTTCCTTAAAAATCCCATGAATCGCCTCATATTCCGTTTTGCTGCATACAGACTGCTCCGGATAATCAACAAGTTCATGCTGTCTTCGTTCCATTTCTGCTCTATTATAGTTGCATTCCATAGTAAATTTATGGAGATAATCAATCACTATAACTTGTCCATCTTCCAAATTATATAAAGAGGTATACGTTGCGTCTTTTGAAAAAACATAAATCTTGCAATTCATCCCATAAAGTTTTCGAATTTTCTGGATATTTGCAGCCAATACTGCCTCATCACCAATATTGGGATTTGCTACAGCTCCTAAAAGAGCAATTCTTCTATATACTTGCATATTTCGCTCCTGCTATCTATTATGTTATATCAAGTCAACGCCTCCATATAGGCATTTCCTACAGTTTCTACATCGCCTGACATTCTAACAACGCCTTTGTCTAACCACAATGCGTGGTCACAAACGCTTTTCACCGAATCAATTGAATGAGACACATATAAAAGTGTAGTTCCATTCTTTCTCATTTCACTCATGCGTCGTTCGCATTTTTGCTGAAAAGCATAGTCTCCTACTGCCAAAACCTCATCACAAATAAGAATGTCCGGTCGTACAATTGTTGCTATTGCAAACCCCAGTCGTGCCGCCATACCTGAAGAATAATTCTTAATTGGCATATCCAGGAAATCCCATAATTCTGCGAAATCAACGATCTCATCAAAATGCTTCTCCATAAATTTCTGATCATAACCAAGAACTGCGCCATTCAAAAATATATTCTCTCTGGCAGTCAAATCCCCGTCAAATCCTGCCCCCAATTCAATGAGCGGCGCAATGGAACCATTGATTGTTACAGTTCCTTTATAAGGCTTCAAGATACCGCATATTAGCTTAAGGAGAGTTGATTTACCCGAACCATTGGTTCCTATAATCCCCCAGGCCTCACCTTTTTTCACTTCAAAAGTAACATCTTTTAATGCCAAGAACTCACGAAACATCAGTTCCCGGCGAAGCAATTTCACAAAATATTCTTTTAAATTATCAATCCGCTCTGATGCCATATTAAACCGCACTACGGCATGCTCTACGCGTACTGCATATTCTTTTTCCAAATCTGTATCCTCATTCTTTCATCAGATATATAAAATAAATTTATCCTGACTTTTCATAAATACCCAGATACCGAATCCCGCCATAATAAAGGAAACACAAAAACCATATAGAATCAATCGTACATCCGGACATATCCCATCCAATACAATTGTTCTGAACTGTGCAATATATGCATATAACGGATTAAAGTGTTTGATAACCCATTGCAAATTCAACGGTAGCTGCGCGATTGGATAAAAAATTGGTGTTGCATACATCCATGCTGTCAAAAATGCACTGTAAATATATTGAATATCCCTGAAGAAAACAGTTCCCGATGCCAGAAAGAAGCCTAACCCCAGTGCAAAAATATATACCTGCACTAATATCACCGGAATTAAAAACATATACCAATTAAAAGAAATTCCACATACTACAAATACCAGTAACATAGCACCTAAAGCAAACACCATATTTACAAAAGAGCTTGTCACTCTCGATAATGTAAAAATGTATTTAGGCACGTAAGTTTTCTTCATTAAAGCTGCATTACCTGTAATTGACCACATTGCCTGATTGGTTGCTTCAGAAACAAAGTTAAAAATCGTCTGTCCAATAATCAAATATACCGGATAATTGGCTATATCAAATCGAAACATATTCTGGAATACCAAAACCATGATAAACATAATCATCAATGGATTTAATATACTCCAGACATATCCCAAAAAGCTGCGCCGGTATTTCAGTTTGATATCTTTCATAACCAGTTGCTGCAGCAACGGCTTATAATGTCGAAACACTTCCAGCCGTTTCATAAACATTTTCATATCTGCTTTACATGCTCCTCTCTGTTTACTTCTCTGATTCTATCTTCTGATTGTGCCTTAACCGGTTATATATCTCCGAATGCAGCATCTTCTCATACACCGGGAATGTGATTCCAAACCGGTTCATCCACAGATACATTTTGAACTTTTTGCTGACCCGGTTCCAGAATTCCATGTTCAGATTCTGAATCATTTTGTTGTAGCGCAGGCAGTCTTTTCTACCCTTCTTTTTATCCGGATTCATGATGCAGCCTGCTACATAATAGCTCAAAATAACGCCTTCTGTCTTCTTGTAAACATACTCTTTTGCCGCATCGGATAGCTCCGGATGTGCGTTATAGTGACGGATCAGATCTTCCGTCACCTTTTCTACATGGCTCATTCGTTTCAGGCGGTTGGTTACCGATACGCTCTGCTCTGCGTTGCCCACCAGATACTGGTACAAATACAGATCCATGGGGTAAATGCTTGCTGCATAGGAGCATGGGATCGTAGTGTATTCGTGGTCCTCATAGAAGATTTTTTCCGGCAGCTCATAGCGGTGTTTCTGGTAGAATTCCCGGTTGTAGCAGATGCCGTGAAAAGCAAAACAGCGGTCAAAATTCTTCCAGTTCTGCACGACATTCTCCAGTGTGTAGAGCGTTTCATAGCGGTCTAAGAACATCCTCCATACGGTCTTTTCACCGGTCTGCATGTCTACCTGATGATACGGATTTAACACTACATCTGCACTGCAGTCAGTCAGTTTTTCCACAAATTCTTTCAAATTTTCCGTTACTACCCAGTCATCGGCATCAATCACCTTCAGATAGCGGCCAACTGCCTGCGCCGTTCCTGCATTGATTGCCGATCCATGCCCGCCGTTTTCTTTTGATATCAGGCGGAAGACCTGGGGATATTGTTCGATATATGTTCGGGCAATTTGCGCCGTCTGGTCTTTGGAGCCGTCATCTACAACAATGACTTCAATCTGGTCCAGCACTTCCGGATTCAGGAAGGATGTAAGGCAGATATTCAGATATTTTTCCACATTGTAGGACGGTATGATAAACGATACGATCTTGTCCATAAAAACCTCTCTGTGTCTTTCTAGCGGTATGTACGGCGAACCAGCATATTCGCCAGATAATACGTGTGGTACTGCGTTTTCCGAAGCAGGGAAACTGCTTTGTTGATGTTGCTGTCGTAGATATCGCGGTATTGTTCTTTTAAGGTTCTGTCATACTGCCGTAGCTGCTGTTTTTTTTCTGCAGATGGCGGGAAACTCAGCATGATTTTAAACTTACCTGCAATGACCCGGGCAATCAGTCCGGCAATGTAACGCTTTTTGATGTCCGTACAGGGCAGCCGCTCCCCCAGCTGCTGATAAAAGCTCAGAAGGGATGACAGAACTTTATCGTAGTTCTGTTCGTTCTTCTGCATCTTTTCCAGTCCCACGCTCTGCCCTTCCCTTCCCAGACGGTAATAATAAACGAAAGCATCCACAAAGCAGATTGTTTTCACATAGGGAATGGGGTACAGAATGTACTCGGTATCCACATAATAGCAGTGCTCATCAATACGGATCTGATGCTCCCGCAAGATTTCAGTCCGGATGGTCATGTTGTGCATCTTCATATAAAGCCGGTCTGCGATATCGTCAAACCGGTATATTTTCTGATATTCTACACCTTCAAACGGAATCTCGATCTCTGCTTTGGTCCGGAACGTGTTCTTATCTGCTTCCCCGTTATCGTAAGTCCACAAAAAACCAGAATATACGACATCCGCATCACTGGTTTTTAAAGTTCTTACCAGGCTGACAAAAGCTTCCCGCCCTACCCAGTCGTCGGCATCTACTACCTTAAAGTAGGTTCCCAGCGCATATTCGATGCCACAGTTGATGCCGGAGCCGTGACCGCCGTTTTCTTTGGTGATTACCCGGTACGTATCCGGATAACGCTCTGCGTATTCTCTGGCAATCTCCAAAGAATGATCCGTCGAGCCGTCATTGACGATGAGGATTTCAATATCCTGCATCAGCTCCGGTATCTCAAAGGATTCCAGATTGTCACGCAGGTATTTTTCCGCGTTGTATGTCGGTACGACTATCGTTAATATTTTTTCCATAGTTTTATCCATTCTATTCTTTCAAAGCCGGATCTTCCCACAGTCCTTCCTCAAAGCCATCTGTTGACTCCTTCATCAGAAGGACCTTTGGCGTCATCAGGATGAGCTTCAGATCAAGCCAGATGGAGTAGTTCCGTATATAGGTCAGATCAAGCTTTAATTTGTCGTAGCTGGTGGTACAGTAACGCCCATGCACCTGCGCGTATCCCGTGAGTCCTGCCTTTACCTTCAGGCGGTATTCGAATTCCGGGATGTTTTTGGTGATGACGCGCGCCAGCTCCGGCCGCTCCGGCCGCGGGCCGACCAGGCTCATATCACCTTTGATGATATTTAAAAGCTGCGGCAGCTCGTCCATACGGGTTGCCCTCAGGAATCGTCCTACCGGAAGAATGCGTGGATCCTTCTCCCCGGCTTTTACCGGTCCGCTCTTCTTTTCCGCATCTACGATCATGGTGCGGAATTTGTAAATGCGGAACACCTTTCCATCCAGTGTCAGACGCTCCTGGGTATAAAATACCGGGCCCTTATCCGTATTCCAGATTAAAAACGCAATGATCAGGAAAAACGGACTTGTCACCAGCAGCATTGCTCCCGCAATTACCAGATCCTCCAGCCGCTTTACCACTGCCTGGTCCCAGGCCAGGCCGCCGTCATTGCGGGAAAGATAAAGGGGAGAATCAAAAATATTCAGCTCTACGGATGTTCTCAGCAGAATATCGCTGACCTTCGGCACCGTGTAGCTTCGGATATTTCTGGCGTAGCAAAGCTTCATAAGCTGATTTCTGGCCCTTGCCGGGATATCGCCGATGATGACTCCGTCATAATCTTCTGCCTGCTTTACGATACGCTCCAGGCCCATGTCAATGGATACGTTTTCCGCAATTTCGTATTTGTCATCGCGGGTGTCGATCCGGTTGATCAGATGAAACATCGGCATCTTCCCGTACACCAGCAAAAGCCGTCTTTTCGGGAAAAGTGCTCCATACAGCTTTTTAAACACCAGCGCCCAGACCAGCACCACAGCCAGATCTACAATTGTCATCAGTAGCAATGCTGTAGGATTGTGCATTTTTTTATCAAACAGCACGACCTGTACATAGGAAAAGGCATTCACACCCACAATGGAGATCATGTGAGAATAGACCAGTGCCCAGTATTTGTAAATTCCAACCTTCAGACCTCCGTACAGCCGGTGCAGGACCAGTGACAGAACCAGATATTCCCCGGCAATCAGCCAGTTTCCGCGCCTCCAGAAGGCTACTGTCATATTTTTATTGTAATAATTCATCCACACATAATAGTAGATAGCAAGTTCCAGAAGCACGATGACCGCGGATCCGGCGAATTTTACCAGACGCTTGTACTGCTCAAAACTGCGATTTATCTTTTTATCGTTCATTACTTTCGTGATTCCTTAATTTCTTGTCATAAATCATTTTCCGGATATGATTCGGCATCAGGCTGACTGCAATTCTGGACAGCAGAACAAAACTATACTGCACAAAATTCAGCATTCCCCGCCGATACATTTCTGTCCAGAAATGGCAAATGGGCCTTATATACGATATGCCGCCTCTGCGCCTGTGCATATCATTGACACGCATATAAAGGAGCGTGTCTGGCAGATTTGCAAACCGACATCCCGCCTGAAACATCCGCACCCAGAGATCATAATCTTCAAATAACGGGCAGGGCTGATATCCACCTGCTGTCAGTGCCTTTGACTTTCGAAACATAACGCAGGGGTGATTCATAGGATTGCGCATCTTTATATAGGATGCAACCTCTGTCTGGGTCCGGGGCACACATTTTCTGGAGACAATGCTATGCTTCGCTTCCCGCTCTGTCTGAGCCTCTCCCTGAAATTCGGCTATGGTGCCGCTCAGGACATCCGTTTCCGGATATGTCTCCAGATAGCGAAGCTGCTTTTCACAGCGGTCCGATGCAGCGATATCATCGCTGTCCATACGTGCCACCCATTCGCAGCTACACTCCGGCAGTCCTTTCGCCAGGGCTGCTCCAAGGCCGGCATTTTGCTCCAGCCTTACCGTTTTTAACAATCCCTGGAATTCTATATCTTCCAAAACGGCTTCCAGCTCTGTGGTCAAAGGACCATCACAGACCAGAACAATTTCCGAAGGCCTCCACGACTGCCCTGTCATGCTTTTGAGGGCCGCATGCAGATATTCCGGGCGTTCCTTCTTGTATACAGACATCAGCACGGAATAACGTTTATCCATCGCGGGGTTCTCCTTTCCGGATCAGTCTATGGCGCACACTTACGCAGAATTAGCCTTTGTACAGTATAACACCTATAGGCTTTTTCCGCAACTTTTGCGGTGAGAAAAGCGCTGGAAAACCTTTAAGAATCTATTAAAAATGGATATTTCTGCAGAAAAATGGAGGCACAATGCTGTGCCTCCATCCGTTATCAAAAATGTCTTTATTTTTTTCTACTGCTTGCCACACCTACACTCATAAGCACCCACATCACCGGCGTTGTGATTGGAAGGTTCAAGTTAACCAAAGCCTGAGCACAGTAACAGATCACCGCAAACAGGCAGCCGATCACGCAGGCACTCTCAGCGGACATACCTGCTGCTCCGGTCATTTTCGGAATCTGAATATTTTGACTAAGCCAGTATTTTGCCATCTTCCAGCCATTTCCAAACAGGAAGCACAGATATGCTGCCAGTCCAATCGGTCCGATTGTCAGAAGAAACTGCAGATACTCATTATGTGCAGTATCAAATACCAGACCTGTTGTACCTACCATATCCTTCATAAAGGACTGGGTTGTCATGATTCCAAAGGTATCCGGTCCAAAACCAAACAGCTTATGCATAAACGGAAATGCTGCATACAGTTCCAGTGACTTGCGCCAGATGTATCCGCGCTTGGTTCCCCAGTTATCATTAAAGACCAGATAATTGTCGAGACTTCCATAGCGTGAGCCATGACCGAGCGCATTTGCATCAATCAGCATGATAACAAGCACGATTGCCCCCAGAAGGATCAAGCCAAGCCAGATCCGAATCAGTGTAACTTTGGATTTTTCTTTCTGTTCCTGTGTTTTTCCGGCGAGCAATGCGGCTACATCTGCCTTTTCCTGCTTGCGGAAGTAAAGCGCAACCGCTGCTGCCAGACACCACAATAACACCACAATGGCAAGAAGTCCGGGAAGATTAACCAGGATCTGGAATAAGCTGTCCAGGCCGATCACCATATCCGCATAGGCCTGATTAATAAAATCAATGCACTGAATCACGGTTGCAAACGTTGCTGCCATAACCAGATACCGGACCACGCCCTTTCTGCTGCGAAATACCAGCAGTGGAAGCAGCGCAAACAGGGCACCCAGGGCCAGATAAGCATTGTCACTGCAGCCCATAATGATCGCAAAAAATGAAACCACCATGCACAGATAATACCAGCATGTTTTCAGCCAGCCCTTTGCAGTTGCAAACATCGCTGCTGCCGCACCCATGACCAGTGCCACATATGCCGTATAGGTGTTAATATTGCCAATAGTGGAAGTGAAGATTGCAGATTGTTCGGGTTTTATCTTCCCTCGAAAATGCAGGATATCAAGCTGGAAGTAATCGGTAATTCCAACATAGCAGACGATAAGTCCGGCAGCAAAAAATGCCTGCATTACAAGTTTATTGCCGCGCCAGAACCTGCTTACCACAAAATACATCACAACATAGAGTGTCATAAGGAACAGACCGCTGTAGCGTCCCTCATTCCCCCAGAACGACTCGTAGAGATATTCGGACTGCAATGTAGATATAGCCGACGCCAGCCAGAAGATTAATACTGCCGTATCCGCAAACCGGAATGCCTGCTTCCAGTTCGCCGGTTTCAATGATGCAAAAAGCTTCTTCACATGTTCTCCCTGAAACTCCTTCCAATCAATCACCAGCATCACAATACTCAGAACCAAAAATACGGTCAGCATCACCAGCACACTCATGTAAAAACATTTGTATTTTGTTTCCAGTATATTGAAATAGGACTTGTCATAAATCAACGGTACCGCAATCACGGCAAATACCAGAAACACGCTGATCACTCCACTAATAATAGCAGCGCAGGTTTCCGCGAAACTATCGGTTCTATTCGTAACTATCTTTTTCTCCATAAAGTCTCCTTATCTGCTCTTTATCCATATAATATCTTTCTTTTCCCCCACCAAGTCTGCTCTGATTATAACATCTTTTTATTTTCTTGCGAAGCATTTATCAAGAACACACATAAGATTGCTGCTATTCATTCGATAATTTTTGACTAAAAGCTTGTTCACATCAACATGTTTAATCCCATTTTGTGCCTTAAATATCGCAGACTCTTTCTTTTTCTGTTTATCCTCAACGCTTCGTCCCAGATAGACACTTTCTATATCTTTGCAGAACCACACAAACTCGTAATTCATACTTCGGCAATATTGTCTTACGTCATTCAAAAATTGCTGATCGTACATATCCTTTTCATATTCATCGCAATCAAAACAAAGAATGACCTTGGACTGATTTCCTTTTCCTGCAGACTGGTACTGTTTGCTCAGGCTTCGTATATCTTTTTCCTTATTTTTATAATTGCCCTTTCCATTCATATAAACAACACTAAGTTTGATTTGCGGTTGATTCCATTGATAGAATCGTTCTATAGTATCCCTTATATAAATCCAGTCCGATTTGCATTTGCTGTTTGTTTCTACAACAAAAATGTATTGAACTCCCATTAATTATCCTCCGAACCAGAGCCAAATACTCCTATAAAATCAACGGAATCCACATTAAATGGCGACCCCTCAATCATGCCATTTCTGTATAGCCTTGAAGGGGAATAATTTCCATTCGATGTCCATGGATAAATTTTATGATCGGTAGATAAAAAATCAATCGATTTTTTATGGCGTTTCAAAACATCCATCGGTCCCACATTGTGAGTTGTAAAGCAAAGCTGCCCTTCTCCATATTCCATCAGATATTCCAACAACGCGCACAAATATACATCATGAAGATTGGAGTCAAATTCATCAAGAAAAACAATACCTCCCCGAACCATTTCCCGCAAATAGGCAAATAATTTAATGAGTTTCTTAACACCCGTACTCTCAAATTCTGCATTAATTTTATAAGATTCATATACCATAACCAAATTACAAATATAAAGAGAATGATCCTCTTTTTTGTCGATTTCAATCCTGATTAAATCTGATTTAAAAATGCGAAGGAACTGTGCCAGTTTTTCTATTGTTTGTGAAAATTTTTGGTAATTTTCTTTTCCAATATAGTTATTTGCAACTGATAATACAAAGAGATGATCACTATCCAGCGCAACAAGATGGTCCAGTAAATCATTTTTCTCCTTGGACGCTTTCACATTGCTCCAGTCACCAACTGTATTATTAAAAATATAATCGCTGTGATCATCTGATTGATCTAAATATACATGTATGCTTTTTCCAAAAATCCAAAGTGATAGAAGTTGATAGAACAAAATTGGATAATCTTTATCCGTCTCATCTTTTGCCATATCCATCAGTACCTTATCAAAAAACAATACACACATCGAATTGTCTTCCAACAGATTTGTGGTTTTATCAAGAAATCTCTTCAGGAAAGGATTCTCCGCTTCATCTATTACCGAAATAACATCTCCCTTTTGCGTTTCAAATACATTAAACATAAAATCCGATTTTCTGCACGCATTCTTGCAAGATAATTTTTCATGTGAAATAGCATATTTCCCATTGGAATTTTGAGATATTGTCACCATATAACGCATCAACACTGGTATAGAGTTTTCTTGCTTATTCAAATTAACAAGAAAATCAACAGATATAAACAATTCACCCAGCTTTTTATTAATTAGTTCTTCTAAATTTTTTTGAACAATCGGATTATTCAAATACCCCGGATTGGTAAGAAGATTCCTGAGTATATCTGCAGATGTCACAATAGCAGATTTACCAGAACCATTCATTCCATAAATTCCTTTTACATTATATTCTTGCGTGTCCAGGTTGCGCGTAATAGTTTTCTTATAAAATGACAGAGAAATCAGTTCATCCAGTGTTTTGATTCCTTTAACAGAATAGTTCACTAAATATATATTTTTCATTTTCCCATTTCCTCCATGTAATTTGTACTATACCATACCATTCAGGAAATTTAAATACATAATGTATTATTTTTTCTTTTATAATTATGCCCATTTTCAAGTTTCCATACCTATTGCTCTAAATAAATCATCCCTGACATTCCACCTCTTTCAAATTCAGGAATTAGCCAATACGCCCCCTGCTCCTGTCAATAATTTGCCTTATAGGAAGTATAATCGTCTCGTAATGCAATTTAGGAATTTCGTAGCAAATTCAAAAAAGTAAAAAGGAGAGTGCATTCATTATGAGAAAGCAGACTAAAGTAGTTGCAGTTGCATCTGCAGCAGCTCTGTTAGCTATCGGTGGTGCTATGACCTCTTTCGCAGCTCAGGGTTGGGTTGAGGAAGACGGTACCTGGTACTTCTATGACAAAGATGGTAGCAGAGTAGAAGACACATGGAAAAAATCTGGAGACAACTGGTTTTGGCTTGATTCTGAAGAGGGTGGCGCAATGGCTACCGACAAACTGGTTGAGGATGATGACAACACCTACTATGTAGATGGCAACGGTGTTATGGTTACCAACACCTGGGTTAAGGTTGTTAACGAAGAGCAGGATGAGGATGATGATCCGGCTGAATATCGTTACTACTATATGCAGTCCAATGGTAAAGCATACAAGGGTAACGGCAACAACTTAAGCAAGAAAACTATCGATGGTAAGCAGTATGCTTTCGATGAAGATGGCAAGATGCTTTATGGTTGGGTTAAAACTGACGGCACTATGGCTAACGGCGAAGACGAGTGGCAGGATGCTTACTACTACTTTGGCGGTTGGGAAGATGGTTCCTTAAAGACCGGCTGGCAGAAAATTACTGTTCATGATCCGTCCAGTGATAAGGATGATGATTATGACTATTGGTTCAACTTCAAAGCAAACGGTAAAAAACGTACCCATGCTGAAGACAATGACACCTGGAAATCCAATGGTAAATATTATCATTTTAACCAGTATGGTGTAATGGTTTATGAGTGGTTCAACATTGCTACCTCTGGTACAACCAATCCGCAGTCTGCTTCTAACTGGGCATATTTCAGCAGTCCGGAAGATGGTGCTCGTTACACTAAGGGTTGGTTCAAAGTAGCTCCGCCTACTGAGGATAATTCTTTCGCAGAGGTAGATGATACTTTCGCAAACAATGATTCTAAAGACGAGAGTGATAGATGGTATTACTCCAATGGCCATGACGAGGGTCTGGCTGTTGGTGAGATCAAGAAGATCAAAGGTAAATACTATGGCTTCTGGCCGGATGACGGTGAGAAAGCTGGTCGTATGCTGACTGGTCTTTGTGCACTGAAAATGAGCGGTTCCAAGATTGTAGATGTCATCGATGACGATATGGATGCTGATGGTCTGGATGATTTCATGGATAAGTATGGCACCGAATCTCAGGCAAACAGTGATGTATATCTGTACTACTTTGGTAATGATGCAGATACCGATGGAGCTATGAAGACTGGTAACGTAACCATCAATCTGGATGGCGATTCCTATCAGTTCCAGTTCAAGAAGAATGGTGATGCTAGTAGCAGAGGCCGTGGCGTGAACGGTATCGATGATGGTAAGTACATTTATCAGTATGGTCAGAAAGTAAAAGCTGATTCTGACGAGAAGTATATTCTTGTTAAGGCTGTAGGCAACATTAACAGCGATACTGCTACCGTGGATGTATACGAGAGCAAGGACATCAGAACTGAGTTTGCTAAGACTGCATTCCAGGTAACTGGTACCGATGCAACCGTTAATGGTTTCTATGGCTTTGGTTCTGCATACTACTTAGTAAATACCAGCGGTAGAATTCAGACTGGCACTAAGACTGGTGTTAAAGATGGTGATGACATGTATTGGTACATGAACAATAACAAGATTGTTATGTACACTGACAGCAAAGAACTGAAAGGCACTAAGCTTAACAGCAATGGTTGGAAGACTGTTGATTTCTCCAAGTTAAGTAAATAATTGCATATTTGCAAAAAAAGACCTGTGTGAAATTCACACAGGTCTTTTTTGCGTTGCAATCAAAAGATTCAATACCTAATTAGAATTAGATACCATCATCAATCAGCTCATCAGCCGGAGTACCAGATACGTTGTCCTCAGCCTGAATAGATTTGGTCTTCCAATCTTTCAGAGCGTTACCAGCAGTATCTTTCAGCTCAGCCTTCTTAGAATCAACAGACAGAGTGTTGTTGTTGGTGTACATCTTGATAGCACTCTTCTCTACATAGAAGTACCAGTCATTGCCATCTTTTGCACTGGTCTTATTCTTAACGATAGTACCACTGGTATTTACCAGATAGTATTTACCATTGGTGGTAGAGTTTCCAACAAGCTCACCAACGTAGCTTACAGTATCATCATCCTTATTCTGACCAGCCTCGGTAGAGTAAGCGCTTCTCAGAACAGAAGTATCAATCTTATGAACTTCACCTAACTTGTTGCTTCCGGTATCGCCCTCAGCGTAAACAACAATGTACTTGTCATCGCTGTCAGCTTTAACCTTCATACCAAACTTGTAGATATACTTGCCATCATCAACACCGTTAACACCACGGCCCTTACCCTCAGCACCGCCAGTCTTGCTGAACTGGAACTGATAGGAATCACCATCAAGGCTTACAGATACATTACCGGTCTTCAGAGCACCATCAGAATCCTCATTGTTGCCAAAGTAGTACAGAGTATCATATTTGCTTGCGCCAAATGCTCCATGGCTGGTTGTAGCAGCGAAATCACCTTCTGCTTTCAGAGCGTCATCCAGATCATCGGAATCCATATCTCTTGCCCACAGAGTTTCGATTTCACCTTTTTCATTTACGGTTAATGCACACAGACCAGTCAGCATAGAACCAGCTTTATTTCCTTCCGGAGCAAAGCCATAATATTTGCCTTTGATCTTCTTGATCTGGCCTACATACAGCTCACCGTCGCTATCTGCATAATACCATCTCTCGTTCTCATCAGCTGCATCACCCTGAGCGAAAGTAGAATTAGCAGAATCATTGCTGTAATCCTTGAAAGTATTATCATCGCCATCCTCATCCGGAGCAACTACCTTGAACCAACCCTTGGTAGAACGAGCACCATCCTCTGGGCTGTTGAAGTAACGCCAGTTGGAAATGGTAGAAAGATCACTCTCAGTGGTAGCGGTCCACTCGTAGGTCATAACACCACGTTTATCGAAGCCATAGTATTTACCATTGATCTTCTTCTCGTAGATGTCTTTATCTTTTGCATTGTTATCGGTTCTGGTACGTTTCTCACCGTTGGACTTGAAGTTGAACCAGTAATCATAGTCATCATCCTCATCCTGATCATAAACGGTGATCTTCTGCCAGCCAGTCTTCATGGAACCATCTTCCCAGGAACCAAGATAGTACTCTGCATCTTCCCAGTCAGAATCATCGGTTGCAAGGTTAGCATCATCTTTCTTAACCCAGCCATACAGCATCTTACCATCATCATCGAATGCATATTTCTTGCCATCGATGGTTTTGAATTTTACGTTGCTGCTATCGCCAGCTTTGTAAGCTTTACCGCTGGACTGCATGTAGTAGTAACGATACTCAGCCGGATCATCATCATCCTGATCCTCGTTAACAACTTTAACCCAGGTATTGGTAACCATAACACCGTTGCCATCTACATAGTAGGTATCGTCGTCATCTTCAATGAGCTTATCGGTAGCCATTGCGCCACCCTCTTCGGAATCAAGCCAGAACCAGTTGTCTCCGGATTTTTTCCACTCGTCTTCTACTCTATTGCCATCTTTGTCATAGTAGTACCAGGTACCATCTTCCTCAACCCAACCCTGAGCTGCGAAAGAGGTCATAGCACCACCGATAGCTAACAGAGCTGCTGCAGATGCAACTGCAACTACTTTAGTCTGCTTTCTCATAATGAATGCACTCTCCTTTTTACTTTTTTGAATTTGCTACGAAATTCCTAAATTGCATTACGAGACGATTATACTTCCTATAAGGCAAATTATCAATAGTTTTTTACATTTTTTCTGTGTTTAGGAATAAATGCAAATCTATGTAACTGCTTCTGGAAGTTTCCATCTCTCCATCACACTGACAGTATAATATAGTTTTTTCCGAAATGCTATAACGAAACCCTAAGCGTTTTCTTACGAAAACCTTACGAAACCTATAGTTTTTCCGAAATATGTACTTATATCCGTACAATTTTGTTTGTGGGCTGTACCTGTTCGCTGCTTTGTGCTATAGTGTTCATATATTCCTATTTTTATTGATTTTTGAACATTTACGGAGGTTTTTCAATGGATCGGATTGGTTTGATTTGTCGTTATATAAAGGAAGATCCGCGCAGTACGCAGAGGGATCTGGCACAGAAAACGGGGTTTTCTGTCGGCACGGTGAACACCTTAATTAAGGAGGCTATGCAGAAACGGCTCATTGCCCAGGGCAAAAGTGTGGCAGGCACCTATGAGCTGACGGGAGCCGGGGATGATTTTCTGGAGCAGTTTAAGGTGGACGGCGCGCTGATCATTGCCGCGGGATTTGGTTCCCGCTTTGTTCCGCTTACGTTTGAAACACCGAAAGGGCTGCTGGAGGTGTTCGGCGAGCGGATGATTGAGCGCCAGATCCGGCAGCTGCATGAGGTCGGCATCACGGACATTACCATTGCCGTAGGGTATCTGAAGGAGAAGTTTGAATACCTGATCGATAAGTATCAGGTAAAGCTGCTTTATAATCCGGAATATGCCAGCAAGAATACGCTGACCACCATTTACCGCGCCAGGGAGGTGCTGGCGGGCAAAAACATGTACATCCTTTCTTCCGATAACTGGCTGCGGGACAATATGTTCCACGCTTACGAGTGCGGTGCCTGGTACGCTTCTTCTTATATGGAGGGGGATACGTCGGAATGGTGTCTTTCCTTTAACAAAAAGGGACGCATCACCCATGTGGAGGTGGGCGGACACGATTCCTGGGTCATGTACGGGCCGGTGTTCTTTTCTGCATCGTTTTCCGAACAGTTTCTGCCTCTTCTGGAGCAGTATTACCACACCCCCGGCACGGAACAGTTTTACTGGGAGAATGTGCTGATCGAGCACCTGGATACGCTGGAGATGGATATCAACCGGCAGCCGGAGCATCAGATTTATGAATTTGAAAATCTGGAGGAGCTGCGCCGGTTTGATCCCCGCTACCAGAATCATTCTGATAATACCGCGCTGGAGCTGGTTTCTCAGGTTTTTGAGGTGCCGGAGTCGGAAATCCACGATATCCGCTGTCTGAAATCCGGAATGACCAACAAATCTTTCCTGTTCCAGCTGCAGGGCAGACATTATATCTGCCGCATTCCCGGCCCGGGTACCGAACTGCTGATCAACCGGAAGGAGGAGGCGGAGGTATACCGCACCATCCAGCCGCTGCATATTTCGGAGCATATCATCTATATGAACGGCGATACCGGCTACAAGATTGCCGAATACTATGAGGGGGCACGCAATTCCCGGGCGGATGACTGGGATGATGTCGCAAAATGTATGGAGCTGGTGCAGCGCCTGCACAATTCCGGGCTGACCGTAGCTCATGAATTTAATATCCGGGAACGGATTGCATTCTACGAAGGACTATGCGCGGCACATGGCGGCACCCGTTTTGAGGATTATGCCGAGGTCCGCGGTCACATGAACGAGCTGATGGATCAGCTGGATGCCATGCAGCGTCCAAGGGTTCTCTCTCACATTGACAGTGTGGCCGATAACTTCCTTTTCCTGCCGGACGGTTCTGTGCGCCTCATTGACTGGGAATATGCCGGAATGTGCGACCCGCTGATCGATCTCAGCATGTGTGCCATCTATTCCTATTATGATGAAGCAGCAACCGAAAAGCTGATGCAGATTTATTTCGGGCGGGAACCGGAGACGAAAGAACGCAAAATCGTTTATTCTTACATTGCGCTGGGTGGATTCTTATGGGCGCTGTGGGCTGTGTATAAGGCTTCTCTGGGAGAAGAGTTTGGAGAATATACGCTCATCATGTACCGGTATGCGAAAACCTATTACAAAAAGGTTTGTTTGTTGTAAGAAAAAAGTTACCATTTTCAGACAGGGCTATGCTATAATCGAAATATCGAAGGATTGCAGGCACCAGAGGCACGCCGCAATCACGTATTGTACGAAACAGGAGGATGGTATGAAGCACGCAAAAAGACTGACAGCAGCAGCCATGGCCGGATTCATCGGTGCTATGAGCCTTTTTTTCGGCGTAACTGCTTATGCTGCCACCGGATGGCAGCAGAATGGCAGCACCTATTACTATTATGACGCGAACGGGGAATTGCACAAGGGGTGGCTCAACACAGAAAACGGCTATTATTATCTGAATTTATCTACCGGCAAGATGACGGTTGGCTGGGAGAAGATCAACAATAAGTGGTACTATTTCCAGGGTAACGGCGTTATGGCGACCGGATGGGTGAAGGACAACGGCAAGTATTATTACCTGCTGACTGACGGCACCATGCACACCGGCTGGGTAAGCATTGACAATGTCTACTACTACCTGGGCGACAGCGGTGCCATGGCCACCGGATGGGTCAACATGGACAAGGGCTGGTATTACTTTGATCCGAATGATGGAAAATGCACTGTGAATCTCGCAAGAGAGATCAATGACAGCTGGTATATGTTCGGCAAGGACGGAAAGATGCTCACCGGATGGCAGCAGGTGGATGGCGCATACTACTATTTCCACACCAATGGCCGGATGCTCATCGGATGGCTCAGTGACGGCACCAACAACTACTACATGGATCCGGCAAACGGACGCATGTCTACCGGCTGGAAGCAGATTGAAGGCTCTTATTACTATTTCAACAATTCCGGCCACAAGCTGACCGGATGGATCCAGGTAGACGGGACCTACTATTATCTGAATCCGTCTGACAAGGGACGCATGGCAGCAAACACCACGCTGAAGATTGACGGCATTTCTTACACCTTTGCCGCAAATGGTGCCTGCACCACCAGCGGAGGCAATGCCCTGAACGTGAATAGCAATACTTCCGGCAATAACAATACCACTGCCATTCCGGGAAGCAATTCCTCAAACAGCAGCGCTCCGGGAAGCAGTACAGCTTCTTCTGCCTCTCCTTCTGCTTCTCCGGGCACTACATCCGGAAGCACTACGCCAGGAAGCTCCTCTTCGAATCAGAGCAACAACAAATATGTTTCCACCGGTCCGGCTACCGGCCAGAGCGATCCCAGCTTTAACGGCGTTGCTCCTTCCGGAAGCACGAGCCAAAGCAGCTCCGGCAACAGCTCCAATTATGTGAATGGCCTGCTGAAAGCCGGCCTGACCACAGGTCCAAGACCTTAAGACCGTACTGTAAAACAAAAACGGGAATGCGCGATGCGCATTCCCATTTTTGTTTTCAGTTCAGTTATGAGAAGAACAGTCTGTTCACGGCACTGAAGATACCGCGGATGGAAGACCGGGTGATGTTGGAGCTCACGCCGACACCATAGGTCACCTTGCCGCTGTCCTTGTCCATTAAGTGGATGTAGGATGCTGCCTGTGCGTTGGAGCCGGAGTTCAGAGCGTGCTCGTTGTAGTCCAGTACCTTGATCTGGACGCCGAGTGCTTCTTCCAGGCCGCGCTGTACCGCATCGATCGGGCCGTTGCCGACGCCCTCGAAGGTTTTCTCCATGCCGTGATCGGTATAGGTAACCTTGGCAAGGGTTGCAAACTCGCCGTCTGCAGACTCGGTATCGGTGATCTGGCACTTGCGGAAGTGGATCGGCTCTTTCTTGTCCAGGTAATTCTTGCGGAACTCTTCCATGATCTGCTCCGGAGCAACCTCACCCTGCTGCTCGGAAATCTTCTGGATGACATCCGCGAATTCTTTGTGCATGCCCTTCGGCAGCTTGAAGCCGTAGAAGGTATCCATAACGAAGGCTACGCCGCCCTTTCCGGACTGGCTGTTGATGCGGACGATCGGCTCGTACTGTCTGCCGATATCGGACGGATCGATCGGAAGGTATGGAACCTCCCAGTACTGGCTGTTTCTCTCATGCAGAGCCTGTAAGCCTTTGTTGATGGCATCCTGATGTGAGCCGGAGAATGCAGTAAATACCAGCTTTCCTGCATACGGATGACGCGGATCGATGGTCATCTTGGTGCAGCGCTCGTACACCTCTGCGATCTCACGGACGTTCTCAATGTCCAGCTTCGGATCGATGCCCTGGGAGAACATATTGTAAGCGATGTTTAAGATATCCACGTTACCGGTACGCTCACCGTTGCCGAACAAAGTTCCCTCAACACGGTCTGCGCCTGCAAGAAGTGCCAGCTCAGTTGCTGCCACGCCGGTGCCGCGGTCATTGTGCGGATGTACACTTAAGATTACGCTCTCACGGTTCTTGAAGTGCTTGTGCATCCACTCGATCTGGTCTGCGTATACGTTCGGAGTGTTCATCTCCACGGTAGATGGCAGGTTAAAGATGATCGGCTTCTCCGGAGTTGCCTCGCCCCAGGTGTCCTGGACTGCGGTGCAGACTTCCATTGCGTACTCAAGCTCGGTGCCGGTAAAGCTCTCCGGGGAGTACTCTAACATTAAATCACCGTCATAATCTTTGGCATATTTTTTGACCAGCTCAGTACCTTCGATAGCAATCTGCTTGATCTCTTCCATATTCTTGTGGAAAACAACATCCCGCTGCAGGGTAGAGGTGGAATTGTAGATATGGACCACTACCTTTTTGATGCCCTGGATAGCCTCGAAGGTTCTTTTGATAAGATGCTCGCGGCACTGTACCAGAACCTGCACGCGGACATCATCCGGAATGAGACGGCGCTCTACCAGCTGTCTTAAAAAGTCATATTCAATCTGGGATGCTGCCGGAAAACCGATCTCGATCTCCTTGAAGCCCAGCTTGACTAACATATTGAAGAACTCGATCTTCTCTTCTACTACCATAGGCTCTACCAGTGCCTGGTTGCCATCACGTAAGTCAACGCTGCACCAGATCGGCGCTTTCTCGATTTCCTTATCTGGCCACTCGCGCTCCGGGTAGTGTACGACCGGGTTTCTTTTGTACTTAGCGATGTTTAACATAATTCATTTCCTCCAATTTGTTCGTTGTCCATGGCAGAGGCCCGTGTGACAGCTGCTGCCTTTGTTTTACAGGTTGCTTCCTTGCGGTTTTTGTTTATCCGGCTGCTGCCCTGCATGCATTTTCCGCATACGCAAATGGCAGTTCCGGCAAATTTCGTGCTCAGCCCATAACGGGCAGTCGCTCGATCACGCCGTAGAAGCGGACAATGAACAATACTGATCCTATCGATTCAGCCCCATCTTTCATCATTCCTTTTTCTAAAAAATTTGATACGTTAATCCATATAATAGCATATTTTTCCAGATGTGACAAGGACCCATGTACAGCCGAAACTTTATTCAAATCAATTTGATTCAAATCAATTTAAACAAAAACGCATGAAACTCATCAAACATCGTTCATGAATTCCATGCGTTCTTCTCTTGTAATTCCCGCTTCTTTACAGCACGTGTCCCTGTGCCTTCATAACCTCAATCACCTGGTCTACCAGCATCTCGCACTGTTCGGTGGTCGGCGCTTCTACCATGACACGCACAACCGGCTCGGTGCCGGACTGACGGAGCAGGATACGTCCGTCTGCGCCCAGGGTCTCAGTGACCTTTGCCACCTCTGCCTGGACTGCCGAGTCATCCTGCGCTGCCTTTTTGTCTTTGACGCGGACATTTTTCAGCACCTGCGGCAAAATCTCCACCTCAGAGGCCAGCTTGCCCAGAGTTTCCTTCTTCTCCAGCATAACCTCCATCACCTTTAAGGAGGTCAGGATGCCGTCACCGGTGGTGGCGTGCTTGCTGAAGATGATGTGGCCGGACTGCTCGCCGCCCAGGCAGTTGCCGTACTGGGACATGTTCTCGTACACATATTTGTCACCGACTGCGGTCTTCTCGTAGGAGATGCCTTCCCGGTCAAATGCCTTGTAAAGGCCGAAGTTGGACATGATGGTGGTAACTACCGTGTTGTTGCGCAGGGTACCAATCTCCTTCATGTACTTGCCGCAGATGTAGAGGATCAGATCACCGTCTACCACGCTGCCGTTCTCATCTACCGCGATACAGCGGTCTGCATCACCGTCGTAAGCAAAGCCTACGTCACAGCCGGATTCCTTTACATACTCCTGCAGGACATGGATGTGGGTGGAACCGCAGTCGGTGTTGATGTTTAAACCATTCGGATGGTTGTTGATGACATGGGTCTCTGCGCCCAGAGCATCGAACACGTTCTTCGCAATGGCAGATGCGCTGCCGTTAGCGCAGTCCAGAGCCACTTTTTTGCCCTTGAAGGAACGGGTGGCAATGGAGATCAGGTAACCGATATAGCGGTTTCTGCCTGCGGCGTAGTCGGTGGTGCGGCCGATGGCATCCTTTAAGGCAAACGGAATCTCTTCCATCTCCCCGTCTAAGTAGCGCTCGATTTCTACGATAACGTCCTCTTCCAGCTTCTCGCCCTTGCCGTTGATGACCTTGATGCCGTTGTCATAGTATGGGTTGTGGCTGGCAGAGATCATGATGCCGCAGTCGAACTCTTCCGTGCGCACCACATAGGATACACTCGGGGTGGTGGTGACATGAAGCAGATAAACATCCGCGCCAGAAGCGGTGAGACCTGCTACCAGGGAGTACTCAAACATATAGCTGCTTCGTCTGGTATCCTTTCCGATGGCTACGCGGCAGCGGCCCTCCGGATTGTCTGCAGTCTTTTTCGCGCGCTGTCCGTAATACCAGCCCAGGAAACGGCCTACCTTGTAGGCATGCTCTACCGTTAAATTGACATTTGCTTCGCCGCGGAAGCCGTCGGTTCCAAAATATTTTCCCATAATTTTAATCTCCTCTTTCTGGCTTAAAACGGAAATTCCCGGCAGGCACACCTGCGCCGCCGGGAACCTTTTGTATATTAGTATTCGATTTCTTTTAAGAAGCGGCCCAGCGCGTCCTGCCATGCCGGAAGGCGCTCAAATCCGTTCTCGCTGAGTTTGTCTTTATTCAGGCGGCTGTTGGACGGACGGGTTGCCTTGGCCGGGAACGCATCACTGCTGACCGGGGTGACCGGCACATCCATGCCTGCCTGGCGGAAAATTTCTTTTGCGAACTCGTACCAGCTGCACAGACCCTCGTTGGTGGCATGATAACGGCCGTACCTGTCGGTCTGGATCATGTCGACCAGAAGTCTTGCCAGGTCGTAGGTGTAGGTCGGGGATCCCACCTGGTCATCTACCACGCTGACTGCCCCGCGCTCTTTGCCGAGACGCAGCATAGTCTTAATAAAGTTCTTTCCTGCCACGCCGAATACCCAGGCAATTCGTACGATAAAGTATTTGTCGGACAACTCTTCTACTGCCAGCTCTCCCTCGTACTTGGTCTGACCGTATACATTTAACGGATGACGCTCGTCGTCCGGCTCCCACGGGCGGGTGCCCTGGCCGTCAAATACATAGTCTGTGCTGATGTACATAAGCTTCGTATCTGCCTCTTTGCAGGCCTGTGCCACGTTGCGCGTGCCCTCGCCATTGATACGGCGGCAAAGGTCTGCGTTATCTTCTGCGGCATCTACTGCAGTATATGCGGCACAGTGGATAACTGCGTCTGCGCCGGAATTTTTAATGACGCGTCTGCAGGCTTCCGCGTCGGTGATATCCATCTCCTGGACATCTACGCCAATACCTTCAATGCCGCGCTTTGCCAGTTCGTTCATCAGGTCAGTTCCAAGCTGGCCTTTTGCTCCTGTTACCAGAACCTTCATGCTGTTTCCTCTTTCTGAATATGACTGCCGCAGAATTATACTTCCTCGCGGTTGCCGTACATTTTCTCATAATAATTCTGATACTCGCCGGAAATGATGGTCTCCCACCACTCACGGTTCTCCAGATACCACTTGATGGTCTTCTTGATGCCGTCTGCGAATTTGGTTTCCGGCAGCCAGCCCAACTCGTTATGGATCTTGGTCGGGTCGATGGCGTAACGCATGTCGTGGCCCTTGCGGTCAGTAACATGGGTGATCAGGCTTTCCGGCTTGCCCAGCTCCTTACAGATGAGCTTGACGATATCGATGTTCTTCATTTCATTGTGGCCGCCGATGTTGTAAACCTCACCGACACGGCCCTTGTGGATGATCAGGTCGATGGCCTTGCAGTGGTCCTCTACATACAGCCAGTCGCGGACATTTAAGCCCTCGCCATACACCGGAAGCGGCTTGTCTGCCAGCGCGTTTGCGATCATAAGCGGGATCAGCTTCTCCGGGAAGTGGTACGGGCCGTAGTTGTTGGAGCAGCGGCTGATGGTGACCGGCAGACCGTAGGTTCTGTGGTATGCCTGCACCAGGAGGTCAGCGCCTGCCTTGGAGGAGCTGTACGGGCTGCTGGTATGGATCGGGGTCTCCTCGGTAAAGAAGAGGTCCGGGCGGTCTAACGGAAGGTCTCCGTATACTTCATCGGTGGATACCTGATGGTAACGTTTGATGCCGTACTTGCGGCAGGCATCCATCATCACTGCGGTACCCTTGATGTTGGTATCCAGGAAGATCTCCGGATTCTCAATGGAGCGGTCTACATGGCTCTCTGCCGCGAAGTTCACCACGATATCCGGGTGCTCCTCCTCAAAGAGCTTGTAAATGGCTTCGCGGTCGCAGATGTTGATCTTGCAGAAACGGAAGTTCGGTTTTTTTAATGCCTCTTCCAGGGTGGATAAATTGCCTGCGTAGGTCAGGCAGTCCACGCACACGATCCGGTAATCCGGATACTTGTTTAACATATGGTAAACGAAGTTGGAGCCGATGAAACCGGCGCCGCCTGTTACGATGATAGTCATGATCTGTTCCTCTTTTCTTTTGGTTTGCTGGCTCCGGCCTTATTTCATGTCGTTGCCGTGCAGCTTGTCGATATATTTGCCGTCCAGAACATCTTTTAAGTAGCGGCCGTACTGGTTCTTCTTTAACTCCTCGTAGGTCTCCAGAACCTGCTCCTTCGTGATCCAGCCGTTTAAGTAGGCAATTTCCTCCAGACATGCGATCTTGCGGTGCTGATGGGTCTCTACGGTCTTTACAAAATTGGTAGCCTCCACCAGGGACTCATGGGTACCGGTGTCGAGCCAGGTAAAGCCCTGTCCCAGAAGTGTTACATCCAGCTCACCGTTCTCCAGGTAAATACGGTTTAAATCCGTAATTTCCAGTTCACCACGGGCAGACGGTTTTAAGCTCTTGGCATACTCAACCACGCGGTTGTCGTAGAAGTACAGGCCGGTCACACAGTAGTTGGACTTCGGATGCTCCGGCTTCTCCTCGATGGAAACGGCCTTGCCCTGATCATCGAATTCTACGATACCGAAGCGCTCCGGATCATCTACATAATAGCCGAATACGGTTGCGCCCTTTTCCTTGGCAGCTGCCGCGCGCAGGCGCTTCTTTAAGCCCTGGCCGTGGAAGATGTTGTCTCCCAGTACCATGGCAACCGGCTCTCCGCCGATGAACTCCTCGCCGATGATAAAGGCCTGTGCCAGTCCGTCCGGGCTCGGCTGTACCGCATAGGACAGCTCCACGCCAAACTGATGGCCGTCTCCCAGAAGCGCCTCAAATCGCGGCGTGTCTACCGGAGTAGAGATGATCAGGATCTCCCGGATGCCGGCGTTCATAAGAACGGACAGCGGATAGTAGATCATAGGCTTGTCGTAAATCGGAAGCAACTGCTTGGATGTTACCTTGGTCAGCGGATACAGACGGGTGCCTGAGCCGCCTGCCAGAATGATACCTTTCATAGTTTTCTCCTTTTAAAAACATAAAATACCGCCCGGGTCTCTTTTGTACAAACGGACAGTTTAAGCTAGTTTGTACTATACCACAGATGCACCGATATTGCAATCTGGGGCCGGTAAGAGACCGGGCGGGAATTCGAAATTTTTTATTAATTTGTCTGTACTGCCGCAGATGTCTCCGCAACAGCCGCACCTGCATCCGGCACATTTCTTCCGGTGGCCGGGAGGAAGTTTCCGTCTTCATCTACCTCTGCCGCAAACAGCAGGGTACGGGCATCATTTTTTTCATAGCTGCAGGTGATCAGGACAAACATGGAATCAAAAGGCTGCGTTGGAGCTTCTGCGAAGCTGCAGGGTGCCAGACGCTCGCTGACCCACTTGTCAAAGGACGCCTGGGACTTGAAAGAGGTCTTGCGGACAATGCCGTTGGAATCACTGTAGTAGCAGCCCAGAGTCTTTAAGTGAATGGTGCGCTCCGGAGTGTAGATTTCAAAATACCGATGGTTTTCAAAGAAATCCTGGTCTTTGAATTTGACTACATCCTTGAACATGGAGCCGTCCTTCATGTGGTGGCCGTAGATTGGGTTATTCCAGCCGCTAAAGTCCGACTTGCTGTCGGCATCCAGGTAGATGGCGCCATACACGCTGTCTTTGCCCTCAAAATCCTTGTGGAGGTAATACTGGTTATCCGGGGACTGGACGATGGGATAATCGATCTTAGTGTCCGGCACACGGATCCAGCCGATGGTGTCCGGGTTCGTTTCCAGAAGCGGTGTAAAATCAATGGGTGAGACATATGGTGCCTCGGTCTCGGCTTCCGTCTCTTTCTCTGTTTCCGGCGGTTCGGTCTCCGTCTGTTTTGCCGCCTCAGCCAGGCTCTCCTCCAGCCGGCGCTGCGCGGCGGCGTCCCTCCAGTCCTTTACCAGGCTGAGAGCGCTGCCGATCATGATGACCAGAAGGACAGCAATGACAATGCGTCTGAGAAGGCCGTTTGAATTTCTGTTTTTATTCTCGTGTTCCATCATAAAATCCTCCATTTTGCAAAAAGCCAGATTTAATACCTTTGATTAAATCCAGCTTTTTTCAATCGTCCTGATGATTCCTACACTTCGTTCATCTTTGCCAGCTTTGCTGCCTGATCGGCCGCAATGCAGGCATCCAGGATTTCCTGGATATCACCATTCATGATCTTATCTAATTTGTAAAGGGTCAGGTTGATGCGATGGTCTGTCACACGGCCCTGCGGGAAGTTGTAGGTACGGATCTTCTCGGAGCGGTC